>Ga0228614_1000782_pt1 | contig 16148 bp, 11 predicted proteins | sample 15DmetaG_FD_190531 | JGI IMG/M metagenome (GOLD analysis project Ga0228614, IMG submission 190531) | Seawater microbial communities from Monterey Bay, California, United States - 15D | ecosystem: Environmental > Aquatic > Marine > Coastal | place: USA: California | collected 2016-10-13
AATTCTTACAAGCGTATTTGAACGAATTTTGTTACAAATTAAACCGTAGATACTTTGGATTCAGACTATTTAATAGATTAGTTATTGCAACTATTAATAATTAATGGTATAATTGTGACTACTCAATTTTATTTATTTCAAATGCAAGCGATGAAAATAATGAGTTATATCTTAATGAAGGTGATGGAGCCTTTTCTTTAGTTATAAATGGAGATGTTGTTTCAAATGGAGGGCATTCTCATGGTGCATCTTTTGTGGATATTGACAAAGATTTAGATCTAGATTTATTTGTATCAAATGATCAAGGTAAAAAGTTTTTATACCTTAATAATGGGAATGGAGTTTTTATTAAAGATAAATCTGAACAAGTCAATTCTAATTTTGGAAAAGCATTTGGTGTTTCTTTTTCAGATATCGATAACGATGGTGATATGGATTTAATTTCTTCAACTCATGGAAATGATGAAGACCTTATATTCAAAACGAATAACAATAATAACAATTGGTTGAAAATTAGACTAGAAGGAACATCTAGTAATCAAAGTGCTGTCGGTGCAAAAATTAGAGTTAAAGCTAATGGTGTTTGGATGACAAGGTTCATTTCTTCACAAAATGGTATAGGAGGACAAAATTCGTACAGGCAACATTTTGGTTTGTCTGATGAAGATAAAGTGGATATTGAAGTTTATTGGCCTAGTGGATACATTCAAAAGCTTAAAAAAGTTCGAAGAAACAGTAATTTAGTTTTAGTGGAACCAAAAGGAACAGAAACATCTTTGATTGCTTTCCATGACGAGAATGGAAACTGTTCCTATGACGATGGAGAGCAATTATTATCAGGTGTTAAATTTACTTTTGGAAACGACTTAACAACTGTTACTAATGATGAGGGTATTGCAAAAATCAACTTGTCCAAAAAGAAATATAATATATCTTTTGATCGTGACAAGTATAAAACTAAATGTAGCGTTGAAAAAAAGGTAGAGGTTAAAAAATCCTCTTCAATTTTTGTTGGTTACTATCCATTAATTCCTCTTTGTGAAGAAGCAGATCTTGATGTTACTGCTTATACTGTTGTATTAAGAAGAGGGTTTGACTCCAAGTACCACATTGATGTGAAAAATCTTGGTTTAAAAGAAGCTAAATCAGTTTCTCTTACAGCAACTCTTCCATCTGGTATCGAAGTTGATAGTGCGAGTTTTGGTTGGTCGAATTCTTCATTAGGTTTGAATAATGAGACGATCTTAACATGGAACTTGGAGGATCTGTCCTATAACGAATTGAATAGTTTGGTTCTTTATTTTAGAGTATCTCTTGATGCTCAATTGAATGATATTATTGAATCTTCCTTCTCATTAACATCTTCTAGTCAAGATTGTAATAAGGATAATAATAACTTTATTGACATTCAAACAGTTGTTGGAAGTATGGATCCAAACGATTTATTAGTTTATCCTCTAGGAGAATCTGAAGAACACTTTATTCATAATACAGATAAATTGACTTACAGAATTAGATTTCAAAATGTAGGGAGTTACGAAGCTGATTTTGTAAATATAATTGATGAACTTCCAGAAGGTGTAGATGTTAATTCCATTTCAAATATTGTTGCAAGTCATAGGTATCAATTAACAACTGAAGGAAATAAATTATATTTCTATTTCCCTGAAATATATTTACCAGATAGTTCATCAAACTTAGAAGGAAGTAATGGTTTTATTCAGTTTACTGTAGATCAAAAAAATGATATTGTAAATGGAGATGTTTTATCGAATAAAGCTCTAATTCAATTTGACTATAATGAGTATATAGTTACAAACTCAGTTTATCATACAGTTATTGTAGATGAAAATGAAGATACTCAAGGTACTTTAGTTTTTTTTCCAAACCCTGCAACTGATTATTCTTTTGCGAGAGTTTCAATTGCAAACAAAATTGACCCTGAGATAAACGAAATCCATGTTTTTAGTCAAAATGGCGAGGAGGTTTTGAGTTCAACAGAAAACTCTAACGTAATGCGTTTAGATGTTAGTTCACTACCTTCAGGTTTATACTTTGTAAAGGCATTTAGTATTGAGGGAGATGTTTTTTCAGGAAAACTTCAAGTAATTAAATTTTAATTTAGATTGTCTGTATGGCATTCATAGATATAAAGAAAACAAAATTAGCTGTAATTGGATCTGTAGGAGTACCTGCTTCATACGGTGGGTTTGAAACTCTTGCTGAGCATTTAATAGATAATCTTGCTAATGAGTATGATATAACGGTTTATTGTTCAGGTAAAAAATACAAAAAACAAGATAGGAAAAAGACATATAAGAACGCAAAGCTAAAGTATATTCCACTTGAAGCAAATGGTATTCAAAGTATTTTTTATGATATGTTATCAATATTACATTCGTTATTTTATGCTGACCTTTTATTGATTTTAGGAGTCCCTGGTGCTATACTACTTCCTTTTGTTAGGATTTTTACGAAAAAGAAAATAATAATTTCAATTGATGGGATTGAATGGAAAAGAGATAAGTGGAATTTGATTGCTAAATGGTATCTTTTTTGGGTAGAGGGATTAGCGGTTAAGTATTCACATATTGACATCTCAGATAATGAGTCGATTCAAGATTATACAGCTTTAAGATATGGTTCATTAAGTAGAGTTGTAGAATATGGAGCTGACCACACAATGAAACTTCAGCCATCAGAACAAGATTATATCGACTTTCCATTTTTAAAAGGTAAGTATGCTTTTAAAGTTTGTAGAATAGAGCCCGAAAATAACGTTCATGAGGTTTTAAAAGCATTTGCTGATATACCGGAATATAATTTAGTGATTGTTGGTAACTGGAATAACAGTGATTATGGTTTAGATTTTAAGTCTAAGTTCAAAGATTATCCGAACATCTACTTAATTGATCCAATTTATGATCAAAGTAAACTGGATGTTTTAAGAGGGAATGCTCATGTTTATGTTCATGGACATTCTGCTGGAGGAACTAATCCTTCACTGGTGGAAGCAATGTATTTAGGGTTACCAATAATTGCTTTCTCAGTGTCTTATAATAGGGTTACAACGGAGAATAAAGCCTGGTACTTTAAGAATAAAGTTGAATTAAAAAATATTATTGAGAGTTCAACTCCCGAAGAATTAACTAGTATTGGCGATAAGATGCAAGAAATTGCTAAAAGAAGATATAATTGGAAGCTTATAGCTAATAAGTATAAGTTACTAATAAACGAATCGTTAAAAACAAAAAAGAAGCTAAAGGTTTATCCTAGAACCAAAGATATTCCAGAAGATGTTCTTGATAAAATGAATTTATCTCATTTAAAACATCAAGAAACATTTGTCAAAAAGTAATTAGAACAATGAAAACAGATTTTTTATATTTTATTTATCCAATAGTTTCTTTTATAATTGTTGTGTTATTAACACCTCCTTCTAGGAAATTGGCTAATATTATTGGTTTAGTTGATAAACCAAACTTTAGAAAATCTCATTTTACTCCTATCCCTGTAATTGGTGGTGCTATTGTTTTTATTGCTTGTTTTATAACTGTTCTACTAAAAGTTGATATTTTATTAAATTTTGATAAGATTAATTTATTAGCTATTGGAGGAGGTATAATTTTATTAATGGGTATTTTAGACGATAGATATAATTTACCTGCATTATTAAAATTGATAGTTCAACTTGCTTTGTCATATTATGTCTATGTTTCGGGTGTTAAGATAGAATCTTTGTTTGGTATATTCGGAATAAATGAATTACCTGAAATCATAAAAATGATTTTAACAATGTTAGTAATTACTGGTTCTATTAACGCATTTAATTTAACTGATGGAATTGATGGTCTAGCTGCAGGTCTAGCAATAATAGGTCTTTCTGCTTTTACTATTATTTCAGTTCTACTAAATGAAGTTTTTTTGACCTTATTATTTGTTTCAATAATTGGAGGGTTAATTGGATTTTTAAAATTTAATCTTGGTAAAAAGAATAAAGTGTTTTTAGGTGATGCTGGGTCTTTATTTCTTGGCTATATTCTTGTTGTGTCTGGTTTAATATTAATTAATAAATCAATAAGCACAAATAATATAGCAGTAACTCTTTCAACTGTTATTGGAGTTATGATATTGCCCGTAATTGACTCTGTTCGAGTATATACTGGAAGAATTTTCAAAGGAAATAGTCCGTTTATAGCGGATAAAACACATTTACATCATTTATTGATAAACTTGAAGTTAAAACATGGTAAAGCATCAATAATAATTGTTGTTATTGCTGTACTTTTGCTATTGCTTTCAATTTTAACAGGAACTTTTTTCTCTCATACTACAGCAATTATTCTTCTTTTAGTTTTGTTTACTGTTTTTTCGAATATTCTTGCCTTAAATAATAATATTAACGAGTGGACTCAAAAAAATAAAGCATTAGAAAATCGAGATTATAAAGATTAATTTAAAACTACTTTACTTCCAAATTTTGATATTTCAATTGAAGGAAAAGGTATTTTAACTTTGTCAAGTAGATAAAATAAAACTTTTACACTTTTCCTTTTAACCTCAATTTGACTCCAATCTATGTCTAGACCAATGTAATATTGTTTGTACCTATTTAACAGTAAATTATTTGGTATTTTACTATTATCGAGCTCGTTTAACATATTGTCTGCACTATAGCCAAACGCAATACTAATAGGATTAGCCCATTTTTTCTGAGTTATACCCCATGCTCCTAATGAGCTTGTCAGCCAAAAAGTTTGCCCGTTATAATCTTTAAGCCAATAATTCAATTTAGAGTCTCCTAACACGCTAGGATTATAGGATTGTAAATTACTATTGTAGTAACTAAACTTCATTTTAACCCTTTGTTCATTGAATAGTTTTTGTTGTCCGTAAAATAGAAAGCTACCTGAAAGGTTTGCTGATATATCATACCATGACCAGCCTGCAATATCAATATGACTATCCGCCCATTCTTTTGTTAAACCAAAAACTAAGCTTTCTACTAAGGCAATATCAAGACTTTTTTTATCCTTTATTTTAGTTAGTTTATTCCCTTCATAAAAAAATGAACAAAGTTGATAGGAACTAAAAGCATGAAATGCTTTATCCATGTTTAACCATGTTCCTAAATCATTTTTAGTTGTAAACGAACTGTATGGGTATTTAGTATAAAATTGCTGGGTAGATCTAAAAGTTGAGGCTAAATATGATGTAGAAACAATACTAGCATTTACAATCTTTAATACTTTATTGTTTGTTGAGTCTTTCTCTTGGGCAATAATTTTATAATTATTCACACTCAATAAAAAAAACAACAATAAAAATGTACTTGATTTCATTTTGTAATCGTTTGTTTTTAATTCAAAAAAAAAGGAACCACAAAATGATTCCTTTTTAATAAACTTAATAAATATTACTTTTTAACCCTTTCGACATAAACACCTGTTCGGGTATCAATTTTTATAATTTCTCCCATTTCAATAAATAGAGGTACTTTTATTTCAGCTCCAGTAGCAATTGTTGCTGGTTTTAAAGAGTTTGTAGCTGTGTCTCCTTTTATTCCAGGTTCAGTATAGGTAATTTCAGAGATAATGTACATAGGAAGGTCTACAACTAAAGGTAATTCTTCCTCAGCGTGGAATAATATATTACAAATCATCCCCTCTTGAAGAAACTCAGGTTTTTCGACCATAACTTTTGCTATCGACACCTGCTCGTAAGTTTCATTATTCATGAATATGAAATAATCACTTTCTTCATAAAGGTATTGGTATTCTCTATTTTCAATTCTAACTGTGTCAATTTTATGACCAGCAGAAAAAGTATTATCGATGACTTTACCAGTTTCAATAGCTTTCATTTTAGTCCTAACAAATGCAGGACCTTTACCTGGTTTTACATGTTGAAATTCGATTATTTGATAAAGTTTTCCATTATGGTTTATACATAAACCATTTTTTATATCTGAAGTATTTGCCATCTTATTATTCTAATTGTTTCAATATTTATTATTGTAAAAATACAGTTTTTTTAATTTACTTTAAGCTAATTAGTTTTTCTTCAAGAATTTTTATCTTGCTCAAAGCATCAGCTTCTTTCTTTCTTTCAAGATTGATTACTTTCTCTGGAGCTCCAGAAACAAACTTTTCATTATTCAATTTTTTAAGAACTGAGTTTAGGAATCCTTTGGTATAACTTAGTTCTTCTTCAATTTTCTTTTTCTCCTCGTCAATGTTGATACTGTCGCCAAAAGGAATAAAGTATTCATTTGAATTAACAATAAAAGAATTTGCATTAGAGATCTTTTCTTCACTATACTCTAGCTTCGTAAGGTTTCCCATTTTAGAAATAACAGAATCTAGTTTTGTATCAAGATCATTATTTTGCTTTATAAATAAGTCCATTTTAACTTTATTAGCAACATTGTTTTTCTTTCTAATGTTTCTAATGTTTGAAATTACTTCTTCGGCTATTTTAAATTGATTCAAAAGGTTTTCATCAACACTTTCTTGCTTAGGCCATTTAGCTATAATAATATCTTCTCCATCTTTTCGTTCTCTGACTAGATGCCATAGCTCTTCAGCAATGAATGGAGTAAATGGATGAATTATTTTTAAAAGGTTTTCAAATATAGAAATTGTTGCCTCGAATGTTTTTTTGTCAATAGGTTGTTCGTAACCAGGCTTGATCATTTCTAAATACCATGAACAGAAATCGTCCCATACTAACTTGTAGGTTGCCATTAAAGCTTCAGATATCTTGAATTTATCAAATAGTTCGTTAATTACAGCTAATTCATAATTGAATTTTGAGTGGAACCATTCGATTGCTTTTTCAGATGAATCGGGTTGTTTTATATCTTTAATATCCCAAGAACTAACTAATCTAAAAGCATTCCATATTTTGTTAGTAAAGTTTCTTCCTTGTTCACATTGTGAAGTGTCAAAAGGTAAATCATTCCCTGCAGGAGATGAAATTAAAATCCCCATTCTTACACCATCTGCTCCATATTTTTCAATTAACCCGATTGGATCAGGCGAGTTCCCTAGAGATTTAGACATTTTACGTCCTAATTTATCCCTAACGATTCCTGTATAGTATACATTTTTAAATGGAATTTTTCCCATGTACTGGTCTCCAGCTATAATCATTCTAGCTACCCAAAAGAACATGATTTCCGGTGCGGTTACAAGGTCATTTGTTGGATAATAATAATTTATCTCTTCATTGTTAGGTTTTGTTAACCCATTAAATACAGATATAGGCCATAACCAACTAGAAAACCAAGTGTCAAGAACATCTTCGTCTTGTTTTAACTCATCTTTTGTGAAATCTTTTCCAGTTTTTTCTTTTGCATTTATAATTGCTTCTTCAATTGTTTTAGCAACAACGAAGTCGTCAGAATTTGAGCCGTAATAAAAAACAGGTATTCTGTGACCCCACCAAAGTTGACGAGAAATACACCAATCTTTTACGTTCTCCATCCAATGTCTATAGGTGTTTTTAAACTTATCTGGATGAAAAGCAACCTCTCCGTTCATAACAATGTCAAGTGCAGGTTTAGCCAATTCTTTCATGGAAACAAACCATTGTAGAGAAAGCTTCGGTTCAATAACAGCATCTGTTCTTTCTGAATAACCAACTTTGTTGATATGATCTTCGGTTTTAACCAAGTATCCTTTATCATAAAGTTCTTTTTCAATTTCTTTTCTAACTTCAAAACGATCTTTACCTTCGTAATGAAGTCCAAAACTATTTAATGAACCGTTATCATTAAGGATTTCTATTGTTTCGAGGTTGTGTTTTTTTCCTAATTCATAATCATTAACATCATGAGCAGGAGTAACTTTTAAACATCCTGTACCAAATTCAATATCAACATAATCATCCAGAATTATTGGAATTGTTCTATTCGCTATTGGAACAATCGCATTTTTACCATGAAGGTGTTTAAACCTCTCATCGTTTGGATTAATACAAATTGCACTATCCCCTAAAATTGTCTCAGGTCTTGTAGTTGCAATTGTAAGCCATTTATCATCGCTTTCAGCAATTTTATATCTTATGTAAAAAAGTTTAGAGTTGACCTCTTTATGATTAACTTCTTCGTCTGATACAGCAGTTAATGCTTCAGGGTCCCAATTGACCATTCTTGCACTTCTATAAACTTTATTTTTCTTGTATAAATCAATGAAAACATCTAAAACAGATTCAGAATATTCAGGATCCATTGTAAAGCTAGTTCTTTCCCAATCACATGACGCTCCTAGTTTTTTGAGTTGTTCCAAGATAATTCCTCCATGTTTGTCTTTCCATTCAAAAGCATGTTTAAGAAATTCCTCTCTGGAAAGGTCAGACTTTTTAATTCCCTCAGTTCTTAATTTTTGAACAACCTTAGCTTCTGTTGCAATGGATGCATGGTCAGTTCCTGGAACCCAACAAGCATTTTTACCAAGCATTCGAGCTCTTCTAACTAAAATGTCTTGAATTGTATTGTTAAGCATATGTCCCATGTGAAGAACACCTGTTACGTTTGGTGGAGGAATGACGATAGTGTATGCTTCTCTTTCATCTGGAGTAGAATGAAAATATCCTTTATCCATCCAATGAGCATACCATTTCTCTTCTGCCTTTAAAGGCTCATACGTTTTTGGGGTTTCCATAAATAGCTTAATTTTTCTTAATCATGCAAAGATAGTTTATTAAACCTTAAACATCAAGAACTTTGTTCTTTAACAAAGTTCATTAAAAATTTTAAATAATATTTTCAATTGAAGCTTTAGTAAAGTATCTTTGTCTTTTAAACTAGATACTACATGCAATTACTTGACGGAAAAAAAACTTCTAAAGAAATAAAGTTAGAATTAGCAAAAGCGGTAAAACTAAGAAAAGAATCAGGAAAGAAAATACCACATTTAGCAGCGGTTTTAGTTGGGAGCGATGGTGGTTCTATGACATATGTTAACGCAAAAGTGAAAGCTTGTGAAGAGATCGGTTTTGAAAGTACTTTAATCAAATACGATGAGTCTGTTTCAGAAGAGATTCTTTTGTCTAAAGTAAAGTCATTAAATGAAGATAAGAGTATAGATGGATTTATTGTTCAATTACCTTTGCCTAAACATATTGACGAACTAAAAATTACTCAAGCGATAGATCCGAAGAAAGATGTAGACGGTTTTCATCCAGTAAATTTAGGGAATATGATACTAAATATTCCTTGTTTTTTACCTGCAACTCCAGCTGGAATAATGGAATTGTTAAAGAGGAATAATATTGAAACGAAAGGTAAGAATTGTTTAATTATTGGTAGGAGTAATATTGTAGGTCAACCATTAAGTATTTTACTTGCGCAAAATACTAATCCAGGAAATTGTACGGTTACATTAGCTCATAGTCATACTAAGAATTTAAAAGATTTAGCTTTAAATGCAGATATATTAATTGCTGCTATCGGTCGCCCTAAGTTTGTCACTTCGGATATGGTGAAAGAAGGAGCTGTTGTCATTGATGTAGGAACAACTAGAGTGATTGATGACTCTAGAGAAAGAGGTTGGTATTTAAGTGGTGATGTTGATTTTAATAGTGTTGCAGAAAAATGTTCTTTTATAACTCCTGTGCCTGGTGGGGTAGGACCTATGACTATTGCTTCTTTAATGATAAATACCTTGAAAGCAATGGACTTAAAAGGTAAATAGATTATTTTATTTACAGTCTTTGAAGTGGGGTTTTAACACCATTGACAAGGGAATAACAAGATAATTTATCGTTAAAAACAGAAGACTTAAATAAAGATTTATTTAAAAGCATTCTAGCGCATTCTTGAATTCCCTCAACAATTGAAGGGTGTGGGTGAATTAATTCAGCTAATGCCTCTATTCCTGCATTCATTTGAATCAATAATGCAACTCCTTGTATTGCAGTTGATGCATGTTCTCCGACAGCTCTCATACCTAATATTTTCATCTCATTATCGTTTGTAACGATAATCTTGAAGAAACCTTCCGTTTGCCTCATTGCTACTGCTCTTGCAATTACAGAGAAGTCTACTTTAACCACTTTTACAGGAATGTTTTGATCTATACAGTTTTTCTCATTTAATCCTACAGAAGCTACTTCTGGGTGAAGAAACATTAATGTACAGACATTATCATAGCTAAGTTTTCTTTTATTTACTTCAAATGCTTTTTCAACCGCATGTCTGCCTTCAATTTCACCAACGTTTACTAAAGCAATTCTTCCTGAAGCATCTCCAACAGCGTGAATGTTAGGAATATTTGTAACGGTATCGTCATCACCAATATGAAAACCTCTTTTAGACATTTTGACCCCAACATTTTCTAACTTTAATTTCTCAACATTAGGAATCCTTCCAATAGAAAAAAGTGCCATTTCAACATTTAAGGTTTCAGTGGTGCCGTCTGGATGAGAAATTGTATAATCAACACCATTTTCAACTGTTTTTAAAGATTCTAGTTGAGAGTTATGGTGGATGGTTACATTTTTTTGCTCAAAGTTTTTGGCTATAAGGTTGGATATATCCTTATCTTCATAAGGTAGAATCCTATCCTGCCTATCAATTAGGTAAACTTTTGTTTTTCCAAAATTTGAAAATATAGTAGCGTATTCACAGCCTATAACTCCTGCACCAATGATGACAATACTTTTAGGATAGTCATTTATGTGTTCGATTGAATCGCTGGTGTGAATTGTTTTATAGTCAACAATAACATTCTCAGGAACTCTAGGTCTACTTCCTGAAGCTATAATTATTTTTTCTCCCCATACCTCTTTTTCTGCTCCGTCGTGAACAATTTTAATATGGTTTCGGTCAATGAAGGAGCCATAACCTCTTTCAAAATGAAGAAGTTTATGCATGGATTCTGTTTGTAAAAGTTTTATGTGGCAAGAGTATTGAAATTTTCTCTCAAATACAGCTTCGTCAATTGTTTTTCTAACCTTTGACCAAGGGATTTCAAAAAAAGGTTGATTATCACCTATCGTATCATTAACCTTTCTAATTTTGGAAGAAAGTTCCCATAAAGTTTTAGAGGACAGTGCTCCATTATAAACACCTGCTCCACCAACTTTTTTAGCTTCGATTAGACAAACTTTTTTCCCAAAGTCTACACCTCTCATAGCAGCAGCATAACCAGCTGGTCCAGCTCCTAAAACAATTAAATCAAACTTTTCCATGAATTGTTTACTTTTGTAGGCAAATATAATGAGCTTAAATAGATTAAGTCGAAGGATTTACGTTTAATTAATTTTTAGAATGGATTATTTTGAGGAATTAGAATCAGGAAGGTTAAATCAAAAAGAATATCAGAAAACTCTTAAGCGTTTAAAAAAGAAAAAAAATAAAGAAGTCGACAGCGCCTTTGAAGAGTTTCATGAAGAGGCTTTTGAATCAATTGATTGCTTGAACTGTGCGAATTGTTGTAAAACAACTAGTCCAATTTTTAGAGATATCGATATTAAAAGAATATCTAAAAAATTAAAAGTAAAAGAAAAGGAATTTATTAATTCTAATTTAAGAATGGATCAAGATGGTGATTACGTTTTAAAAACGTCTCCTTGTTTATTTTTAGATACTGATAATACATGTTCTATATATGAAGATAGGCCTTTAGCTTGTCGAGAGTACCCTCATACAAATAGAAAGAATATGTATCAGATTTTTGATTTGACGTTGAGAAATTCAGAGGTGTGTCCTGCTGTTGTAACTATTTTAGATCAGATTAACTTAAAGTATAAATAACTTCTTCCCAAATGAATGTTTTATTTTAAGCAAGTCGTTCTAATTGAAATTAAACCATTTAATAAGTAGTTTTTTTTGCAATTATTTTGACTTAAGTTATGAATCAGAATAATAATCGTTTTATCTTTGTTCCATGAAAGAAATGATTTTAATTTTAGATTTTGGTTCACAATACACTCAATTAATAGCAAGAAGGGTTAGAGAGTTAAACGTTTATTGTGAAATTCATCCTTGGAATAAAGTTCCAGATTTAACAGATAATATTAGTGGAGTTATTTTATCAGGTAGTCCATTTTCTACTTTGGATGAAAATGCACCTAAGCCTGATTTGTCTAAAATTAAAGGTAAGTTTCCACTTCTAGGAGTTTGTTTTGGAGCCCAATATCTTTCAAATAATTATGGGGGAGAAGTTTTGCCTTCTTCAACAAGGGAGTACGGTAGAGCGAATCTTTCTTTTGTGAACCATGAACATGAATTGACATCTGGTATGACAATAGGTTCTCAGGTTTGGATGTCTCATGGAGATACAATAAAAAGTGTTCCAGATAATTATGAAATTATAGCTAGTACTAGTGATGTTTCTGTTGCTGGTTATCATATTAAAGGTGAACAAACTTATGGTATTCAGTTTCACCCTGAAGTTTATCACTCATTAGAAGGTGGAATATTGTTGAAAAACTTTATTGTAAATATTTGTCAATGTTCACAAAGCTGGACTCCCGATTCGTTTGTTGAGTCAACAGTTGAGCAGTTAAAGCAAAAGATAGGAGAAGATAAAGTTATTTTAGGTTTATCAGGTGGGGTTGACTCTTCTGTTGCTGCAGTTTTATTACATAAAGCAATTGGAAAAAATTTACATTGTATTTTTGTAGATAATGGTTTACTTAGAAAAAACGAATTTGAATCTGTTTTAGAATCTTACAAAGGAATGGGGCTAAATGTAAAAGGAGTAAATGCTTCTGATAAATTTTACTCTGCTCTTAATGGAGTGACTGACCCTGAGTTAAAAAGGAAAGCGATTGGTAAAGTTTTTATTGACGTTTTTGATGAAGAGTCTAAATTAGTGGATGATGCTAAATGGTTAGGGCAAGGTACTATTTATCCTGATGTTATTGAATCCATATCTGTAAATGGAGGTCCATCTCAAACGATTAAATCTCATCATAATGTAGGTGGTTTGCCAGATTATATGCAGTTAGAAGTTGTTGAACCATTAAGACTACTTTTTAAAGATGAAGTTAGGCGTGTAGGAAGGTCTTTAAAAATAGCAGAAGCGATTCTTGAACGTCATCCTTTTCCAGGTCCAGGATTGGGGATACGTATTCTTGGTGATGTAACAGCCGAAAAGGTTCGTATCCTTCAAGAGGTAGATCATATTTTTATTTCTGGATTAAAGGAAGATGGACTTTATGATGATGTTTGGCAAGCAGGCGCAATCTTTTTACCTGTTCAATCTGTTGGAGTGATGGGAGATGAAAGGACTTATGAAAATGCTGTGGCTCTAAGAGCGGTTAGTTCAACAGATGGTATGACGGCAGATTGGTGTCATTTACCTTATGAGTTTTTAGCCAAAATTTCTAATAAGATTATTAACCAAGTAAAAGGCATCAATAGAGTTACTTATGATATAAGTTCTAAGCCACCTGCAACTATTGAGTGGGAGTAATTTGTAATTAATGTTTTTTTATATCTTTAATCCCCAAGCATTCGTGGTATAATGTTTGGGGATTTTGTTTTCCTTGATGTCAACTTGTATTTTATGAAACTTTTAATTTATTCTTTTTTTATATTTTTTTCATTCTCTGTATTAGCTCAACCTAAAGGAGCTGAGTTAAAAGAAAGAAATGGAGTGGAGTGTTATATTCATGTAGTTCAACCTGGAAATACGCTTTATGGATTACATCGTTTATATAACGCTGAAATTGATGATATTCTTAAATATAACCCTGATTTAAAAATTAACTTTGAAGAAGGAGATGAGGTATATATACCTTTATCTATTATGGTTACTAAAACAAAAAAAGAAGAAAAGGAAAAGTTAGAAGAGATAAAGCAAGTGCCAAAGTTACATGAGGTAGTATCTAAAGAAACACTTTATGGAATATCAAGAAAGTATAATACTACAATTGATTATTTAAAGGCTCAAAATGAGGTTTTAAAAGAAGGATTGAAACCTGGACAAAAGTTAATAGTCGGTCATGAGAGTATTGAAAATAAATCAAATCAAAAGAAAAGAGATTTTATTGAAGTTAAGCAAGTGTCTGATGGTTCTATTGTTGAAAATAGTCTAGATTCAATGTTGCCAAAAAAGAAGTTACTTGGCTTAAAAGATTCATTAGGATTTAGACCAGATGTCATTGTTAAACATGTTGTTTTAGAAGGGGAAACACTTTATAGTATTTCTAAAAGGTATATGATTCCATTAAAAGAGCTGTATAATTATAATAATATTAAAAGGACTGGGATTTCTAAGGGGGATATACTTCAGGTACCGGTAATTAATAATAATGGGGGGAGAGTTGAAACTAGAGAGATTTCAAAACTTGTTGAATTGAAAATTGATTCGAATTACTTTCATGAGAAAAAAACAGGTTATAAGATAGCTGTAATGTTACCTTTCTTTTTAGACAAAATCCATAATGATACATTAGTTAATAAGGATTTTATTCGGATGGTTTCTAATCTTTCAACTGAGTTTTTGATGGGGCTAGAACTTGCTTTAGATTCAATCAGTTTATATGATGTTTCTGCTGAGTTTACCGTTTATGATACTCAAAATGATTCTACTCAAGTAGCTCTTATTTTAGATTCACTTCTTCATCAAGAAGTTGATTTAGTAGTTGGACCTTTTTTTACGGAAAGAATTACAGAGGTAGCTTCATGGTGTTATGATAATAAAGTGAAAATGATTTGTCCTGTTTCTACAAATACCTCTGTTTTGAAGGGGAATCCTTATGTTGATATTGCAATTGCTTCAAACTTCACTTTAATTGAAGGCTTGGCTAATTATACCATTAAAAATAAGGGGGAGGCAAAAGTGATATTAATAGATCCAAATAATGATTCAGATAAATTATTATATGATCATTTTAGAGAAAGTTATTTATCTAATGTGAGTGATGATGCTGAAATTCTGGTGGAAGCTTCTATGGAGGATTATAAAATTCATATTCAAAAGACAGGGGAGACTATTTTAGTTTTTCCTTCGACAGATGAAGGACTTTCTTTAAATTTTGTTTCAGATTTAATGTCTTACACAGATAACAGGCATAATAATGTGAAAATATTTTCAACAAAAGAATGGTTGAATTATGAAAGTATGAAAGGAAGTTATATGAATAAGTTTAATGTTCACTTTGCTGCTCCAAATAATTTTAGTTTTAAAGATTCTAATATAATTGAAGTCGCCAAAATTTACAGAGATAAATATGGAACAGATTTAACAAAAATTTCAGCTTTAGGTTATGATATTGCTACTTTTCTCACTCATAAATATTTCTTTCATAATTCTAGTTTTTATGAGGGTCTAATGGGGGATGTTAAGATGTATCAGAAGGGAGAAGGGAATGGTTTTGAGAATAATTCAGTATGGATTATACATCAAAAAGATTATGAATTACTTAAAGTGAATGATGATAAATAAGGAAGATATAGCATCTGAAATGCAAGCTTTACAGTCTAGAATTACTGCTTCTCTTGAAAAGATTGATGGAAGGTCTTTTTTTTCTGAAGACTTATGGGAAAGAGAAGAAGGTGGTGGAGGAATAACAAAGATTATTCAAAAAGGAGAAGTAATAGAGAAAGGAGGGGTAGCTTTTTCAGCTGTTCATGGACCTGTGAGTAATGTGATGAAAAAACAACTAGGTTTAGATGGAAGTTCTTTTTTTGCAACGGGTGTTTCAATTGTTTTGCATCCTAACAACCCTCATGTTCCGATTATTCATATGAATGTAAGGTATTTTGAGTTAGATAACGGAGTTTATTGGTTTGGGGGAGGAATAGATTTAACTCCACATTATATAGTGGATGATCAAGCAAAAAAGTTTCATGAAGGTTTAAAGTCTGTTTGTGATAAATATTCACCTGATTTTTACAAAGAGTTCAAAGAAAGAGCAGATGACTATTTCTTTATACCTCACCGAAACGAAACTAGAGGAATTGGTGGAATATTTTTCGATCATCAAGATGAAAGAACTGGCTTAACAAAAGATGAACTTTTTAAGTTTTGTATTGAACTAGGAGATTCTTTTACGAAACTTTACAGTCAGCAGGTAGAGTTAGGCAAGAATAAAAAGGTTACTCAAGAAGAGTTGGATTGGAGGAACCTGAGGAGAGGTAGGTATGTAGAATTTAATTTAGTTAATGACAGAGGGACTAAGTTTGGATT
>Ga0228614_1000786_pt1 | contig 16078 bp, 18 predicted proteins | sample 15DmetaG_FD_190531 | JGI IMG/M metagenome (GOLD analysis project Ga0228614, IMG submission 190531) | Seawater microbial communities from Monterey Bay, California, United States - 15D | ecosystem: Environmental > Aquatic > Marine > Coastal | place: USA: California | collected 2016-10-13
TGTTTTTGATGATAATTCTTTAGTATTAACCCCACCTAAAGTGACTTCTGCTGTTCTGTACCCTTCTGATCCTGTTGGATTGATTAACCAAGAATTTATATTCTCACTTAGTTGTTTTAATATTTTATTAGATAATTCAGAAATATTTCCAGTTACTTTATTTTCGTTGCAAATAATTTGAGCTAATCTTTTGGGTAAAATTTCACTTACGATATTTAAGATATCAAATTTTGGATTTAACTTTCTTTTTTCTTCTAATAAATCGTAAACATTTAATTTTGGTGAAAGATTAACTTTTATATTATCACCCTGTTTCCAGTAAGATGAAATTTGTAAAATAGAAGGACCACTTAAACCTCTATGCGTAAATAACATTCCTTCTTGAAATAAAACTTTATTAAATGAGACTATCGCTTCAACAGAAAGACCAGTTAACTCTTTACAGATTTCTAATATCTTTTCATTAAACGTTAAGGGCACTAAAGCAGGTAAGGTTTCAATAATGTTGTGATCAAATTTCTTAGCAACCTCATAACCAAATGAAGTCGCACCAATTTTAGGAACTGATAATCCACCAGTTGCAACAATTAAAGATTGGCATGAATATTCTTCATTTTCTGTTGATACAAGATACTGATCATTATCTTTATCAACATTCTTTATAATAAATTCTTTTAAAACAGTTACATTTGCCAACTCACATTCTTTAAGTAGCATTTCAACAATTTGTTGAGCACTATGATCGCAAAATAATTGTCCTAATTTTTTTTCATGAAATTTAATCTCATACTTATTTATTAAATTGATAAAATCGTTTTGGGTATATTGACTTAGCGCTGATCTTACAAACTTTGGGTTTTGAGAGAGAAATTTGCTTTAATTAGTGTTGATATTAGTAAAATTACATCTACCTCCTCCAGAAATTCTAATCTTCTCGCCTATTTTTTTATAATGATCAACTAACAAGACTTTACGACCACGCTTGCCAGCTTCAATAGCACTCATCATGCCAGCTGCACCCGCTCCTATTATAATTACATCGTATTGAATACTCATAAATAATAGTGAGTTTTATTTACCAAATATTTTTAATTTAACTCCATAATCAACAGCTAAACTGTAATCAGGATCGTCATCACTATCAACCACCAACTGACCTGTTTTACTCAAAAGCTTATGGCAATCTTTAGTTAAATGTCTTAATTTAATTTTTTTTCCAAAACTATTATATTTATGAGCAACATCTTCAATTGCTTTTAATGCAGACTGATCAATTACTCTAGACTTTGCAAAATCAACAATCACTAACTTTGGATCTTGTTCAGGAGTAAATAATTCTAAAAAACTATTAGCTGAACTAAAAAACAGAGGTCCTTCAATTTCATAAACTTTAGCACCCTTATCTGTTTTTGAAGGTCTCTCGATAGCTCTAATTCTTGAAGCAGTTTTCCATGCATAAACTAAAGCTGACACAATAACCCCTACAATCACTGCAACTGCTAAATCTTCTAACACTGTTACAACCGTTACAAGCACCGTGACTAGGGCATCACTTTTTGGCACCATCATTAAAAACTTAATTGAATTCCATGCAAAAGTTCCAATCACCACCATAAACATTACCCCTACTAAAGCTGCAATAGGGATCATCTCTATATAATTTGAGGTATATAAAATAAAAATTAATAAAAATACTGCAGCGGCAATACCAGCTAAACGAGTTCTACCACCTGATCTTACATTGATCATTGATTGACCAATCATGGCGCAACCACCCATTCCTCCAAAAAAACCAGTTACTGAATTTGCAAATCCTTGAGCTAAGCATTCTTGGCTGGCCCCACCTCTTTTATTAGTAATCTCTCCTACTAAGTTTAAAGTTAACAAGCTCTCTATTAATCCAATCGATGCTAAGATAAATGCATAGGGAAAAATAATTTTTAATGTATCAAGATTTAATGGAACATTTGGAATTGAAAAATTAGGCAATCCTCCTTTAACGCTAGCTAAATCTCCAACGCTTGGAATATCAATTTTAAGAGCAAGAACTAATACTGTTGTTAAAAGTATTGCAACTAAAGTTGATGGAACTACTTTTGTAAGCTTGGGCAAGAACCAAATGACAAACATAGTAAGTAAAACAAAAACAATAGAATAAAGTAATATATCTCCTGATATCCAAACTGATTGTCCAAGATCATTTATAGTTTTAAACTGACTTAGTTGAGAAATGCCAATTACGATTGCTAGTCCATTGACAAAACCTAACATCACAGGCTCAGGTACCATTCTTATAAATTTTCCTAGTTTAAAAACACCAGCTAATAATTGTAAAACTCCCATTAAAACAACCGTTGCAAATAAATATTCAGCACCATGTTCAGTTACCAATGAGACCATCACTACAGCAAGAGCACCTGTTGCACCTGATATCATTCCAGGTCTTCCACCAAATACAGCAGTAATTAATCCAACAATAAATGCAGCATACAAACCAGATAAAGGTGCAACTCCTGCAACAAAAGCAAAAGCTATCGCTTCTGGCACCAATGCTAATGCAACTGTTAATCCTGATAAAATTTCTACCTTAAATAAAGAAAAGGATACCCCACCTTTTGGAATATAGTTCTGAGCATTAAAACTTAAAGATCTTGCAAGCGTCAACATTGCCTTAGACGGAGGTGTGGTTTTTTTCATCTAGTGATTGATTTTAAAATTTTTAATTAATTAAATTGATTGTCTTTTAATTAACTCTTCAATTTGTTCAATCATTACCTTGGATGATTTCATTGCAGGGTAAATTTCTTGAGCTTTTTGATAGCTTCTCTTTGCTTTATCGTAATTCTTTAACTTTATATTGACCATTCCTTGCCCTGCTAAAGCTCCAAAATGTCTTTCTTCTAATTCTAAAACTTTATCAATATCATCTTGGGATTTTTGAAATTCTCCAACCATATAAAATACTGTTGCTCTTTTATTCCAAGCCTCAGCCCAAGCTGGATCTAATTCAATCGCTTCTGAAAAAACATCGATCGCTCTATTTAATTGTTGATCTTGAACTAACCTTGATCCCTCATCTAAAAGAGATGTCAATTTTTGATCTGTAGGATGAGTACTCCATAACATCCAAATTTGTTGGGCTATTCCTGATGATAAAGATGGAATGTTTTTTTTTAATTCTAAGAATAATTTATCCAACTCAATATTTCTATCATTTGCAATTAAGGGTGAGGTTGAAAGAAATAAAATAATAATAGATAGAATCTTTTTCATGAAAAAACGATAACAAAAAAATAATATTAAGTCTTTATAGATTTTTTAAGATAGCTTTTTTTAGTGTGTTACCAATGATAATTGTGCCTTGGTCATTTGGATGCATGCCGTCACTTAAATTAAATTCAGGTTTTTGTGCTACACCTTCAAGTAGAAATGGAATTAATTGCAAATTATATTCTTTAGATAAGTTAAAGAAAATTTTATCAAAAGATTCCTTATATTCAGAACCATACGAAGTAGGTGCAATCATTCCTGTAATGATTATTTTTATTTTTTTGTTTTTTGCGATTTGAATTATTTCTTCTAAATTATTTTTAGTTTCCTTAGGATTAATGCCTCTTAACATATCGTTAGCTCCAAGACATAAGATCATTAGATCGATATTAGATTGGGATAATGTCCACTCAGCTATATTTAATCCACCTGCTGATGTACTCCCTGAAACACTGCCATTGATGATTTTAATTTTATGTCCTTCTACCTCTAAACTATTTTGTAAAACTACTGATAAATGTTGTTCCTTAGGCAATCCATAGCCAGCCATTAAACTATCTCCAAACAAAATTACTTTTTCTATTGCACTTACCTTTATGGTGACTAGACAGAGTACGATTATTTTAATAATAAAACTTTTATTCATGAGCATTCTTCTTAAATTAAATAAAGTAAATCTTAAATACCAAACAGGTAAAGATAATATCAGAGTTTTAAAAGATGTTAACTTAACTACTAAGAAAAAAGAGACAATATCTATTGTTGGTGAAAGTGGCTCAGGAAAAACCAGTCTTATTATGTTAATTGGAGGCTTAGAAAAAGCTACCTCTGGAAAAATTTTTTTTCAAAATCATGAGATTACAAAATTAAGCGAAGATGAAGTCTCAGAAATTAGAAGAAAAAATATTGGAATTATATTTCAGTCATTTTATTTAATCCCCAATTACACAGCAGTTGAAAATGTAGCCTTAACTCTTGAACTGAATAAATTCAAAAACCCAGAAAAAGAAGCAAAACTATTATTAGATCGATTTGGACTTAATCATCGATTTAATAATTTACCAAGCCAACTATCTGGCGGAGAACAACAAAGAGTTGCGATAGCAAGAGCGATTGCGATGAAACCAGAATTAATCTTAGCGGATGAGCCTACTGGAAATCTAGATACTGAAAATTCAGTAATGATTTCTGATATATTATTTAAATACGTGAAAGAAGAAGGTTCCTCACTCATTATGGTAACTCATGATCCAAAATTAGCTAACAAAGCTAAAAGAAAAATTAGAATTAAAGATGGAAAAATTAAATAATCCGTCTGAATTTAATCTAATTATTAAGTATGCTTTAAAAGATTTAAGCAGAAATTATAAAAAATTAACTAGTATTATTGTAACTCTTTTTATCAGTCTTTTCATTTTAAGTGCCATCTTCACCATTGAAGATAGTTTAAAAAAAGAATTAAATGATAATGCTAAAGCCCTGTTAGGTGGCGACCTTGAAATTGACTATAATCGTAATGAAGGAAGTCTTAAACTAGTCAATCAAGTTAAAGAGTTTGCAACCGTTTCTCAAATGATTGAATTTAGTACAATGATCTCAACCATTGGTAGAGACAAAAACAAATCTCTGTTTACTAGAATTAAAACTGTAGATACTAAATATCCTTTATATGGCTCTGTTGATTATGAGCCTGCTGGCGCATTTGATAGAATGCATAATGAACCCAATACTTTGTTAATAAATGAAAGTTTATCAAAAAATTTAAACTTAAAAATTAATGAAAAAATTAAAGTTCAAAATCAATTATTTACAATTATAGGAATTGTAAAATCCGTCCCTGATGTCAGTGGGTTTGTTGCTTTTGGTGATTGGGCACTTGCAGGAGATCAAACATTAGAAATTTTGAAACTTAATGGAATTGGCAGCTTTTTAAATTATGAATACAAAATAAAATTCAATGAAACAGATGATGCTGGTAAAATAGAAAAAAAAATAGAGAATATATTTAAAGATGATCAAAAAGTTAAACTTAGGTATCCTGAGAATTCTGCAAGTGGATTAAAGAGAATAATCAACAATTTTTCACAGTTCTTATCACTAGTTTCAATTAGTGCAATGTTGATTGCAGGAATTGGGATAGCAAATACTCTTCTCTCTTTTATTAATCAAAACAATATGTCTATTGCAGTTAGAAAAGCAGTTGGATTTTATTCAGGTAATATTAAAACACTCTATTATCTTCAATTATTTATCTTACTTTTGGTAATCACAACTTTTGCTTATGGCTCAAGTTTTTTAATTGTACCTTTTGTCGATCAATATTTATCTGATGGATTAGGGCTAAATGTTTCCCCAGTATTTTCGATTATAAATTTTATTAAAATATTTTTAGTTGGGTTATTAGTTCTTATTATTTTTTCAATCCCAACCATTAGTTCAATCGATCAAGTAAAAGCCTCAAATTTATTTAGAAATGTTTTTCAAAATTTAGAATTTTATTATTCAAAAAAATCTACAGCTTTAAGCCTAATCTTATTATCAATTTTGGTATTATTATTTAGTTTTGGATCTGAAAGACCTATTTATAGTCTTGGATATTTTGTTGCTTTTTTTGTTTGTTTAATAGTATTTTTTCTACTTTCAAAAATAATCATTTATTTTTTAAAAAAATTTAAATCTACTTCCAATATATCTTTAAAAGTATCCATTAAAAATATAACCCAGACAAAAAGTATTACTCCAATTACAATTATGTCTTTAGGTTTAGGAGTTACTTTACTGCTTACACTAGCGTTAGTTGGTACTAATTTTCAAAGAGAAATTGCAAAATCCATACCTGATATTGCTCCTGATTATTTTTTTGTTGGTATTCAAAAAGGAGAAAAAGAAATTTTTGAAAAAAATATACTGAATATGGATGCTAATGCAAAAATTGAGGTGGTACCGATGGTGTCATCTGGGATTATTAAGATTAACGGGATTAATCCAAATACTTATATAAAACCTGACAATGATAGTTACTGGGTAATTGGTAGTGATAGAAGATCTTCATGGGTAGATGAAGTTCCAGAAGATAATCCATTAACTGAAGGTAAATGGTGGGATATTACCAAACCTAACAAACTTCAAATTTCTTTAGATGCTGAAGTTGCAAAAAATTTAAATATTAAATTAGGCGATGTATTCACGCTAAATATTTATGGTAGAGAAATTGATGGAGAGATAGTTAATTTTAGAGCGGTTGATTACCGTGATCTCAGTATTAATTTTGCTATGTTATTTAATCCTCAATTTGCAAATAATATTCCTCATGAATTTTTAGCAACTGCAAAATTTGAAACAATTGAAAAGTTTGATGAGACTTCAATGTTAGATGTATTACCTAGTTTATCCATGATTAAGATTGCAGATTATTTGAATAAAGTAACCGATGTTTTGAACAAAGTTTTCATAGCAGTTACTCTTATTTCAGCAGTCACTATTATTATAGGATTAATTGTTATTTCTAGCGCCATTATGGTTCAAGGAAAAGTTAAAGAATATCAAAATTTAGTATTTAAAATTTTAGGGTTTTCAAAAAAAGAAGTTATTTTATCTTCCTTAATCGAATTTTTAATAATCTTTAATTCTGTAATATTGATAGCAACCTTTTTTGCGGTAACTGCCTCTAAATTTATTATGGAGAATATCTTTGAATTAGTCTGGGCTTTTGATTTTAAAGTTTTATTTAACTTAGGATTGAGTATTGGATTGGTTACCTTAGCATTAATAATGATTACAAATTTAAAATACCTAAACCCTAAAGTTTATCCAATGATTAGGAACCAGTAGACTTCAATATCTCCAATGGAAGTGGTGCGTCAGGATATTTAACAATGCATAATTCTTCATATTTTTTACAAAAATCCATTAAAACTTTGTGTACGTTATCTTTATTATTAAGATTTAAACTTTCAATCATTTGATCTCTTTCTTGCTCAAGATCTTTAATCTGATTGTTGTTAACAAACTCACCAGTTTCAATTTCCCAAAAAGTATTTTCTAACTCTTCATTACTTAGCTCTTTAAGTTTTTTTTGAAGTCCTTTGATTACTTCATCATCAGTTACTTTATCTTTCATGGGTGAATTTAATAACTTGATTAAACATTTATCATTCAATCCATCAATAAAATGATCATAAGGTCTTCCTTCAGACAAATCTCTAAAATGATTTGAATTAAAATAACCTTCAATTGCAGCTTTAGTGGATACTTTTTCCTTACCTTTAATCACAGCTATTTGAACATAAACTTCTTGATGAATATAATTATCTAGGTGTTCTTTGATTTTTAGGGGTATCATTATTATGTAAGTTTAAAATTTAAGAAATTTAATGTTCTACTCTATACTTTGAATGACAGGCTTTGCAATTACCCCACATTAGTTTTCCAATTACACCTCTAATATTATCTGTCTCTTCAATAATTGATGCAAGTTCAATCATGTCATTTGAAGATTTTTTCATCAAAGAATTAAATTTATCTTTTTCCTCCCATATTAAAGGTGTTACTTCAGTTTTAAATCCCTCTTTAGTATTTTCAGGAAACAACTCAATTAAGGTTTTGTAATTTTCACTCATTTCTAACATTAGTTTCTTTGCATCATCAAATTCACTTTTTGAAGACAAAAATTGAACTTTTTTAGCTGTACTATAGTTTTTGCTGAATAAAGCTTTTCTATTTTTTATAATTTCCTCAGCTGATTGTTCTGAATTCGCATGAGTACTAATAAGTATTGAAATTATTAGAAATAAACTAATTCCAATATTCTTAACAATATGTTTAATTGAACTATGCACGTTAGAAATACTTTAGCAGAGTATGGTTTAATTTCAAAATTATTACACTGGATAAGTGCTCTACTACTCTTTGTGCAAATTCCTCTTGGATTTTATTTAGTAGATTTAGATTTTGGAACTGAAAGAATAAATTTAGAAAATATTCATATCACCATTGGTTTATCTATATTTTACTTAGTAATTTTAAGATTACTTTATAAGTCATTAAATCCAACTCCTAAGCTTGGACCAAGCGTTTTTACAGGTCAAAAATTTTTAGCCAAACTAAATCATGTGTTATTGTATGTGACAATTCTATCAATCACTATATCTGGGATTTTAAAAAAATTATTTAATGGTGAGACACTGACAATCTTTTATAAAAAAATTCAAATTCAAGACAATTTTGAGTTAGGTGAATTATTTTATGACATTCATGTTGTTTCAAACTATGTACTAATAGGTCTGATTATAATTCATATACTTGCAGTAATTGTTCATAAATTATTTTTTGATGATAATTTATTAAAGAAGATGCTTTAATTATTTTTTTATAATAAAAGTAATTAATCTATCTTTAAATTTTAATACTTTTCCATAATCTTTTTTAATTTCATTTAAACCATTTTCTAATTGTTTATCATTGAAATTAAGTAAAGTGGAAATGTATCTTTTTTTGATCATATGAAGATATTTTTTTTTTGAAATTTTCACATCAAAAGTGAATTTTTTAATAACGAACTTATTTTGATTTTTTAAAATCAAATTGAATAGTTTTTCATCTTTTTTTAATGAAATATTCAGCTTTTTGTTCATTAGTTGAAATGTGGGTATTTCATTTTTGTTAGGATCTAGACTTAAAATGATAATTTTTCCATTAGGATTTAGTTTGTTTTTACAAATAGATAATAGTTTTATGGCTTGTTTTTTTTTCAATAAATGAATTGTTTGTTTTATTAATATTAAATCAAAAGTAATTGTTGTTTTTGACACATAAGATAGTGCATCAATTTTTTTAAAAATTATCTTTTTACTTTTGTCTTTATGGTTTTCTATATCTAAGCCAATAGGTTTGTTTAATAATTTTAGTTTATTTGATAAATCATCTAAGATTTTTCCTCTTCCACAGCCAATATCTAAAATTCTAGAATTTTTATTTAGCTTTATTTGCTTTAATAAAAATCTATTAAAAGAGTTAATATATTTTTTAGATGATAACCAAGTTTTGTTATCCCAATTTTTTAAAGGAGCCATATTATGTATTTAAATCATTAGTAAATTTATTTAAATAAAGTATTAAGGTTAAGCTAATGCAAAAATCCTCAATTCAATACATCTTAAAATTATCAATACCCATATTTTTTGCCAATCTAGCAGTTCCGATGGTTGGCATTATAGATACTGCTTTAATGGGAAATTTAGGAAATCTCTCTTACCTATCAGCAACATCGGTTGCAGCAAATCTATTTTCAATGATTTTTTGGAGTTTTGGATTTTTAAGAATGGGTACAGTTGGAATGGTGTCTCAGGCGAATGGAAGAAATGATTATTCAGAAATCTTAAATATTGTTATTCGAAATCTTTTATTTGTCACATTCATTTCAATAATAATAATTTTACTTCAAAATTTTATATTAAATTTAAGCTTAAAAGTTTTTGATTTATCTGAAATTACTAGAGATATTTATAAGCAATATTTTAGAATTAGAGTTTATTCAGCGCCAGGTGAATTAACTTTATATATAATAACTGGATTATTTATTGGCTTACAAAAAACTAAGACTTCTAGCTTTGCAGTTGGATTTTTCTCTATATTAAATATCTTAATAAGCATTGTTCTCGTCACAATATTTAATCTAAATATTAAAGGTGTGGCTTATGGTACTTTGTTTTCAGCCTTAATAACTTCAACAATTTTTTTGATTTATACGTTCTACTATTTATCTAAATTTACTAAAATTCAAATTGATTTTGAGCAAATATTTAATTTAAGAAAGATCAATAATATTTTTAATATAAATTTAAATATTTTTATAAGAACAGTATTACTAACTTTTTCTTTTTTATGGTTTACTTATCTCGGTACTCAAATTGGGGAGGATTATGTTGCTGCAAACGCCATACTAATAAATCTTGTTTTTCTATCGGCTTTTATACTGGATGCTTATGCTTTTTCAACTGAAGGTGTAGTTGGATATTCATTGGGTAAGAGGAATTTTAATCTTTTTAAAAATATTGTTAAAAATTCATTTATTTTAAGTTCACTATCTGGATTAGTAATTTCAATAATTTACTTATTTTCATATGAACATGTAATAAATCTTATGTCTGACTTAGAAGAAATAAGAGAACTGAGTTCATCTTATGTAATATGGTTAATAATTTTGCCTTTAATCTCATCTTTTTGCTATCAATTTGACGGTATCTTTATTGGTGCTTCTCAAACTAAGGAATTAAGAAATGCAATGGTGTTTTCGGTTTTGAGTTATTTAATAATTTCAATAATTTTAACAAAATTAATTTTTAATAATGGGATATGGATGTCTTTATGTATCTTTATGATTTTAAGAGCTATTTCTCTTTTTTACTATTTAGATAAAATCTACCTAAGATTTAGAAACAGCTAATTTTTTTTGATATATATCTGATCTTATCGAAACTAATATAATCAATAAAACTAAAGGAATGCATGCTAAATTAATTTCATTCCAGCTAAATTTTAAAATTGAATAACCTGCAGTAAGACTTGCTATGGACTGTATTGAAAAAACTAATACATCATTAAAACCTTGTACTTTAAATTTCTCACTTTCTTTGTAACAGAGTACCAACAAACTAGTTCCTCCTATAAATAAAAAATTCCATCCAATACCTAATAATACAAGTGCGATTAAATAATTTATGAATGTTTGATCATAAAAACTTAAAAGGATACAAATTAAATAAATTAAAGCTCCAGAATAAATTATTTTAGAATGTCCGTATTTTTTTATTAATGTTCCTGTAATCAAAGATGGTAAAAACATTCCTATTATATGGGATTGAATAACAATGCTAGTTTAGCCTAATGTAAATCCATGCATTTTATACATACTAATTGGAGTTGCAGTCATAATGAATGACATTATTGAATATGCAAACGCAGCGGTAACAATTGCTTGAAGAATTATTGGATTTTGTACTAATTCAAAATAGGATCTTTGATTGCCATTGGCACTCTCTTTAGGTTTTGGATTCTTGTCTGTTCTGTAAAAAAATAATAAAAAAACTGGTATAATAGTTAGTACAGCTAAAGAAATATAAGATCCTGTGTAAAGATGATCTGAAATTATATCTTTTGTAAAGTTTGCAACATTAGGACCTATTAAAGCCGAAAGAATTGTTGCAAGTAACAATATAGAAATAGCTCTAGAACTTTCATTTTTGTTAACTGTTTCTGCTGCTGCAAATCTATACTGATGGGTAAAAGCAATCCCAGTACCAATTACAAAACACGATATACAAAACAGAACAAAATTTTCTGTATAAATTGAATAAGCACCAAGTAATGATGCTAAACTCGAGTACGTTGATGACAATATAAAACCTTTTTTTCTTCCAATTTTACTCATTATTTTTGCTGCAAAAAATGAAAATACGGCTGTACCAACAATTGATAACGATGTTGGAAGTGTTGCTAATGAAGCTATTGGAGAAATTTTTAACCCAACAATCCCACTTATAAAAACTGTAATTGGTGGTGCCGTAAATGAAAAAACTTGGCAAATAGTTAATATAATTAAATTTTTATTAGGCATTAGTTTAATATTTTTTTTGTAATGTTAGTGGCAAGCAATTCCAAATTTTTTCAATCGCCAATAGTTATATGGCCAAGGTGTTAAAAAACCTACTATTAACATGATTGGTATCACCCACCATGTTAACAAGGCCCCACCTGTTAGCAGATAGTCTGTAATATTCATTGTTATTTCCATACTTATCATCGAAATAAAACTCATGCCCATTGCAGTTTTAAGTGCATTTTTAAATTCAATATTTTGTTTCATCAAAATAAAAGTTTCCAAAATAATACTAGTAATTAAGCCATTAATAATTGCTAAAATCATTATACCCAAAATTGGAAATGAGATGTTTGATAATTGAAAAAATAAGATTGTACCAAAATCTCCAATGGAACAACCAATCACACACCACATAGTATTTTTTGCACTTGTTTTCCAAGTGTGCTTACAAGTCCAATCAAATGTGGAGGTATTCATAATAATTTGATACTAATATTAAATGATCTTTAAACAAGTATTTGACAAAAAAACTTCAACTTATACTTATTTAATTGCTTCGGCAAAAGGTCGCGAAGCTGTAATAATTGATCCAGTGATCGAGAATGTTAATAAATATATTCAACTGTTAAGAGATCTTGATCTAAAACTTGTAAAAGTCATTGATACTCACATTCATGCTGATCATGTAACGGGTGCCTCTAAATTAAAACAAGTCACAAATTGTGCCACACTTATGGGAGAGCATACCCCCGCTGATGCAGTTGAAATCAAAGTAAAGGACAATGAACTAATAAATATTGATGGTTTAAACATTAGATCTATTTATACACCAGGACATACAGCAGAAAGCTATAGTTTTTTGTTAGATAATTATCTTTTTTCAGGTGACGCGCTTTTAATTAATGGAACTGGCAGAACAGATTTTCAAAATGGAAATTCAAAAGACTCTTATCATTCTATATTTGATAAACTTTTAAAATTGCCAGAAGAAACACTTCTTTACCCTGGTCATGATTATAATGGTGAAAAAGTAAGTACTATTGAAAAAGAAAAAAAATTTAATCCTAGATTGCAAGTAAAGAACGTTGATGAATATATTGAAATTATGTCCAACCTTAATCTATCTAAACCTGAAATGATGGATAACAATGTTAGTAAGAATATTCAATTAGGTGCTAACTAAATACAACAAATATTAAAAACCAATAAGAAATCAATCCAGATAAAATAGTTGCAATAATATTTTTGGAAAAATAACCAACAATAATTGCAACAATAGCTCCAAAAATTTTAGGATCATTCATTTCTATAAATGCCCCATAATCATTGATAAAAATTGCTGGAAATATTATTGCAGGAAATACTGCTGAAGGAACATATTCCAATACTGCTTTAATCTTATCTCCAAGCATTTCTCTATCAACTAAAGCAATCATAGTCATTCTAGTCAAATAAGTTAATATTCCTGCAATGATAATTGATACCCAGGTCATTTTTTTAACCTCGTTATTATTGAAGCTACAAAAAGTGCAATGACTGGGGCAATAATTATGTAAGACTTAAATGGTGCATCAAAAAATAATAAAGAACTTAAGCCACAAGTGATCATAACAATTAAATGATCAATCTTTTTTAAATCTTGTACAACAATTGCTATAAAAGTAAGTGGTATTGTAAATTTTAGCCCAAGTTCCGCTGGTACAAATGATCCCAAGATAATTCCTAATAATGTTGCAACTTGCCAACAAATCCACATGGTACAACCTGTTCCAATTAAATGGTAATGTAGATGTTGTTCAGATTTATTTTTTTTAAAAAATTTATTAGATTCTGCAAAACCCTGGTCTACAACGATGTAAGAAATTAATAACTTCTTTAAAAAAGATAATTTTTCTAAATATTCTGATAAAACCGCACCATACAATAAATGTCTTGAGTTGATAATTCCAACTGATGTAACAGCAACTAAACTGGATGCCCCTCCTGAAAGTACCTGCAGAAATACAATTTGTGAAGCTCCTCCAAAAATAATAAATGACATTGCATAGACTAAATATGGACTAAAGCCAAGTTCAACTCCAATTGCACCACAAATAATACCAAAAGGAATTACGGATAACATGTGTGGAGAAATATCCATCATCCCCTTGGTAAATAATTGTTTTTTTGAAAGCATCTGCTTCTTTTATTAAAAACAAACTATGTGATCAATATTAATTGGTCTCTTAATACCAAATTTTTCATCCACTTCATGTTGATGCATATGATGAGAGTGTACAAAAACTGGTATCAATAAATTGCTACCAGTCTTTAAAGTATAGATAAAGTTGGTACCTCTAAACTTTCTATCTACAACCTCTAACTTCAAATTACTCTGATCATCATGCTCAAGATCTTCTGGCTGTAATAATAACTGAACATCAGAACCTTTTGGATAATGTTTGGTGAAATTCCCATTTATTGTTCCTAGATCTTCATTTTCTAGACTATTTTCACCTGTAACTTTTGCTGGAATTAAAATCCCTCTATTTAAAAAATTCACTACTTCTACAGAATTTGGAAAATGATAAACGTTATAAGGGTCATCATATTGTTTTAATTGGCTATCTAAAATTATTCCACATTTGCTTCCAAGATAAAATGCCTCATAAGAATCGTGTGTAACTATAATTGTGGTAATTTTCAAATCAGTTAAAACTTGTTTAAGTTTCACTTGAATTTCTTCTTTAAAACTTTGATCTACATTTGATAAAGGTTCATCTAATAAAAGTAAATCTGGTTTAGAAAGTAGCGCTCTTGCCAAAGCTGCTCTTTGAGCTTCTCCTGAACTAATTTGATGAGGAAATTTATCTTTGACGTGATCTAAATGAAGAAATTTTATAACTTCATTAATAGTTAAACTTTTTTTCTTTTTTTTATTTCTCTCAGCTCCAAATTGAATATTTTGAAGAACATTGTAATGTGGAAAAAGTGAATTATCTTGAAATGCTAGAGAAATATTTCTGTTTTCTGGTTCAACATGTACATCTTTGGAGGATATAGTTTTATTTTTTAAGGAAATTCTTCCTGATTGAATTTTTTCAAGACCAGCTATAGTTCTTAATATTGTTGTCTTGCCAATTCCAGATGGACCTAGCAGGCAAATAATATCTCCTTCATTCTCTATGCTTAATGAGACATTATTAACTTTATTTTTATCACTTGCTGCAAAAGTAACATTTTCGATTTCTAAAAAGTTTTGTGACATAGTGCTATTAATCCCTAAGAATATATCTAGATGTAATTAAAATAAAGAAACTTGCAATAAGAATAAGAAATAACGAAGGGGCAGCAGCAGCTTCAAGTAAGTCTTGAGAGGCGTAGATATACGCTTGGGTCGCAAAAGTTTCAAAATTAAACGGTCTCATTATAAGTGTAATTGGTAACTCTTTTATGACCTCAATAGAAATCAAAATACCAATTAATAGAATAGAATTTTTTAAGTAAGGTATGTGAATATTTTTAAAAGTTTTAAATTTTGAATATCCTAATAAATAAGCACTCTCATCAATAGAATAATTTATCTTTAAATATCCAGATTTAATTCCATTGCTAGCAAGTGAATAAAATCGAATAAAATAAACAAAAACAAGTCCCAACACAGAGCCTATAAATATTGATTTAATTGTGTTAAATCCAAAATTACTGATTACGTTGTTATCAAACCACGAAATAAAAGTTATGAATGCTACAGCTAAAATAATACCTGGGATAGCATAGCCAGAAATTGAAAAAGTAGTTAATATTTCTAAAAATTTACTTTTTGAAACTCTGTTTCCATAATTTGAGATAAATGCAAAAGAAATTAATACGATACTTGATAAAAAAACTAACAAAATAGTATTTAAAAATAATTCCATTATATTTAAATCAGCTAGATGTTTTGGAAAAATGATTGTCCAATAAAGCATTTGTAAAACTGGAAATAAAAAACTAATAAAAAAAATAATTGAACAAAAACTTATAGCTAGAAAAGATTTAGTTCCAGTCAGATTTATTAATGCTTTAGATTTAAAGCCACCTCTAGATAGTGAATGATATTGGGCTTTTTTTCTAGACAAGTTTTCTAACACAAATAAACCTAAGATAAAAATTAACAAATAAAATGACAATCTATTTGCTAATGCAAGATCATCAAATGAAATCCATGCATTATATATTCCTGTAGTT
>Ga0228614_1000797_pt1 | contig 15988 bp, 24 predicted proteins | sample 15DmetaG_FD_190531 | JGI IMG/M metagenome (GOLD analysis project Ga0228614, IMG submission 190531) | Seawater microbial communities from Monterey Bay, California, United States - 15D | ecosystem: Environmental > Aquatic > Marine > Coastal | place: USA: California | collected 2016-10-13
GGGTACTGCAAATACATCTCTATCATAGGCTATAAAATTTCATATTTTGCACTATATTTGTTAATATGATAAATAAAAATGCAGTTATCTACATACGGGTTTCTAACAAAGAGCAAGACGAGGCACGTCAAATCAAAGATGCTGAATACTACGTTAAAGATAACAGGATTAATTTGAAAAAAACATTTATTGAGAAAATTAGTGGCTATAAAATTGACTATAATAAAAGAAGTGAATTTTCAGAACTAATTGATTATGTAGATGATAATGATATTTCTCATATTATAGTTTCGGAGTTATCAAGGATAGGAAGAAGGTTGATTGAGACATTACTATTTATTAGGGACTGCACCGAAAAAGGAATTTGTCTACACATACTGAAAGAGAGAATAATTACTTTAAATGAAGATGGTTCTAAAAATACTCTTCATACAAACATGATATCGATGTTGGCTACTGTTGCAGAAATTGAGAGTGAGCAGATTTCCTACAGAGTGCAATCATCATTACAAACAAGATATGCAGATGGAAGAGGTTTTAATGCTAGAGTAATTGGATATAAGAGAGATGAAAATGGAAGGGCAATTATAGACCCCAATGAAGCTCCAATAATAAAGGAGATTTTTAAACTGCATCAAGAGAATATGTCCTTGTTCAAAATGGTAAATTATTTAAATAATAAGTATTCTAATATTAAAAAGTTTTCGGAAGGTGGTTTAAGATCTATACTTAGAAATAAATTATATACAGGAGAAAGAACTCATAATAACGGAAAACATATTATTAAAATAGAACCGATTATATCTTTAGATACTTTTAATAAATCTAATGATTTATTAAAAAATAGAAAGAGAAGTACACTAGATACCATTCACATAAATCCCTTTGCTTCAATAATTTTCTGTGAACAATGTGGAAATAAACTACACCAGTTTGTTGCACCTAAAAGCAGAAATAATAAATATAAATGTCCTACTAAGAGTTGCAAATCAAAGGCAGTGAATAGGCCTCATCTAATTGAAGTTATCAAAAAATCGTTATTGAATCAATCAAGTAGCTCCTGGTTCAAGAGAGATAAAGAAAAAGCAAAGGATAACTTAGATTTACATATCGTTAATAGAGGAGAAATATCAAAAGAATTAAAAAGTTTAAAAAGAAAAGAAAATCTAATTTTGGATAATTTACTTGATGAAACTATTTCAAAAGACATATATAAAGAAAGGTTTGGTAAAATTGGAAAAAAGCAAGCTAGACTTTTAAAACAATTAGACTCTATAGAAATAGAAATAGCAAATACTAAAAATTTTATTGACAGTAAGGTTGAAACAACAAATTTAGATAACCTAACGGAATTTAAAAAAGTTGTACAAAAGCATATTCAGTATGTTAAAGTGAATAATAGGTTTGTTGTCTTTAAAATGAAAGGTGGTTTTAAACATATTGAATTAGTTTATCGAGGTTCTGAATTATTTAGATTTAATAAAGGAACTTTAAAACTTAAGCCAAGTTTAAAGGATGATATTGGTGCTTTAAGGGAATTATTAAATACAAACAATGACTTATCTCAAAAGGAACTTAACGGGATGCTTAAAGAGCTTGAATTAGATTATCTTTTAACACACTTTAGCAACCTCATCAATTTATAATTTATACATATAAAACCCTTGTATAGGTTCTTCTTTTAGATTGTTAGTAATTTTATTTTTCACTCCATTTTCATTTTGAATCAAAATCCATGGATTATTTTTATTTTTTAGAAATGCAATAACACCCTCTTTTTTTGAATCAGCATTTATCACATATTTATTACTACCTATGTTAATTCGTATTAGTTGAGTATTTCCATTTTTAATATTTTTATCACCAATTTTTTTATGTTTTGTTATATTTTTCCACCACTTTAAGATATCATATAGTAAATCTTTACTATCAATATTACATTTCTTAATATGATTTTTATCTAGTGTAAGGTGTTTTTTAATAATTTCTTCTGTAGTCATTCGATTAGTGTTATTGTTAAATAAATGTAGGGATTGCAATTTTTTTATTCATAATAGCTTTATTTATGATATACATTATCCAATAGGCTATGTAGTGTTTTTGTTTTTAATATTAATTTTCACTTCTCTTTACCTAAAAATCCCCCCAACCTTTCCATCCATCTTTATAAGTTCTTTCAGGTTTTGAAGGAAGATGATATGCCTATGGTTTAGGTTTTTTAATTGATAAAATATTAGTTATAATTTTAAGTGGATCAACATCAGACCAACCTCCATCATATCCTAAACTTTCGCACAATCCCATATATACAACAGGGTATACCTTTACCCCATTGATCATATACTTTTGAATCTCTCTTAAGTTTATTTTCATATTTTCCTCATTATCCCAATCAATAGATTCGTCATATTTAAAAAATCCAATCTTATCTATCATTCCATCTTCACCAATTTCAATTTTTCGGCCATTTACTTTACCATTTACAAAATTTGCTTCACATTGAATTGAACCATCAGTATGCCAAGTTTTGTATTTGCCGTTCACCATAAAATCATTCCCATCTAATTCAATTACATTCAAAGGATAAATATCATTACTATCTAATGCAATTAAGTTTTCAAAATGATTAATTAAAACTCCGCCTAAACTAAATTTTTTGTAATCTCTGTGGGGTATACCATCTTTTTTATAAACTTCAATATAACTTCCATCATTTTCAAAAATTCTATTAAAACCATTTTTATTTTCTATTGATTCTTTTGACATAAACTTATCAACCTCATCTCCTTCGGATATTTCTTTCTTCTTACCAAATTGATTATAATTAGTTACTCCAAAAAACATATCACTATTCTCAATTTTAAATAGTTCCCCAAATATTTTTTTATCGTTGAGAGCGATCATTGCTTTTTCATATGTAATATCAATTGACAAAATGTGCATGAAGTCTGCTTTTGCCTTATCATATTCCTTTAACTTAAGATAAGCCATTCCTCTATTATAATAGTGGTCTTCAATTAAATTACAAATACCACTAGGATCAATAGCTTCTGGCGCTATTTGAATTCCTAAACTCATTATTTTAACAGCATTTCTATAATCTTCAATCATAACATAACCTTCACCCGCAGTATCGTAAAAAGCTGCTCTTTTTGAGTTTATCTTTATAGCTTTCATAATAGTATTTATTCCTTCTTTTATTTCTTTTAATTCATATAGATTATATGCTTTAATATTATATAACTCAAGAAGTTCGGAATCTTTCTCAATTTCATTGTCAATGAGTAAATTTTGTTTAATTAAGTCTGTTTCTTTGTATATTTCTTCTAAAATCTTCATCTCTTTATCACGGATTTCGTTGGGCTCACTGATGTTTTTAATAAAATCATCAATAGCTTCCTCTGAAAGACCATCTAAAATCATCTTCCTTAAATATTGTTGACTGGTATAATTTGGATTTTCTATTCCCATTAAATCTTTAAGAATTTTAATACGATATTTACTATTGATTAAAGCATTTGTAATATCAGCATCTTCCCAACTCTTAATTTTCTCTAATTCTTTTTCTTTTGAAGCCTTTTGTTGAACTTTAACCTTTTCCGTTTTAATATTATCTATATCAATATTTAATTTATCTTTAATAAGATCACGAGCATCTTCTTGAGTCGTTCCTAAATTAACAAAAGGATTAGTCCCATCTATAGTAGCTTTATCATAAACAAAATCAGAATATAATTTTGAAATATCATTATTAGTCATGCCAGAACTTAATGCATAACTAATAGTTCCAAATAAAGAAGCATAAGCTGAAGACATATTTAGTTTAAATAAATCTATGTATGAATTAGAACTAATTTTATTTGCTTTTGCTAAAGCATTTAATTTTTTTTCAAAGTTTAGCATAGTTTTATAGATAAACCCAAATCTTTGAATTCTCAAAGTCATCTCATCTATTATATCATTTTTTGAATATGAAGAATATTTGTTTTTATATTCATCGGCATGCATCCAAACCCATTCTGATTGAATCTCAGAAAGTGTTTTTTCGTTAATTCCTCGCTCCATATGAATTGCCCTTTTCTTCACAATATCATACCAAAACATTGGAGGATAATCTTCGTCACTCTTACTTTTTAAAAGTAACTCAAATTGACTATTAATATTTTCTAGTTCTTGTTCAAAAAGATTATTATTATTTTTAATTTCTTTTTTAAGAATATCAATGGCTTCATTTAAAGCATTAAAATCTTTTCTAACTTCGTTATCCTCATATTTTCCAAGCATTTTATTAAAAGAATCTCTAATACTAGTGAATCCTTCAATCAATGCATTTTTGGTTTCAAAATTTGATAATAGATTAGCATCTTCCAAGTATTTTCTCACGGAATAACCATTACGAATAGCATATGTAAATTCGCCAAATATTCTTTTAAGATTAGGTGATTTTTCTAAACTATTTTTTAATCTTAAAAAAATGGACTTACTTTCAGCAATTGCTTCCTGATTGTCACTTTTATTAAAATTACCATCTTTTTCAATTAATTCTCCATTTTCATTCCATTCTTTTAAAATAATTTGTTTTTCATCTAAATAATGTCCTTGTTTTTTATTTTTTCCATTACTATACCATTCAAAAAAATCACCAGTAAACTTATTGTTTAAAAGTATTACTTGTCTTGCTTTTTCCCCATTATCGTGGTAAGAAATTACCTCACCATCATCCTGAATTCCATTTGTCCAATTTACTTGAACTTTAAGTTGCTGATTAGGGTAATATAATTTACTAAAGCCATGATTCACTCCATCTGCATTTACTTGAAATTCTTCTTTTATACTACCATTGTCATAAAAGACCTTCTTTGTTTTTGCATTTTCCTTTTTTTTAAAAAAATCAAATATTCCCATTTGTATAGTTTTATTTTAGTTAGTTTAAGGCATTATCTAAAGTACTTCGTATTGGTTTTGTAAACCACAATATAACCATAATTAACTAACCACTTTTAATTGTAATTTAGAAGACTAAGCAGTAACTTATATTATTTTTCGCACCTATGATTGGGTTTGGGCAAAAGACATTTAATGTGATTAATAATTCTAAATCTAAGGGGGGGGTTAAGTTTTTTAGGCACGAACTTAGGTATATGGGAGTATTATTATGAAAATGGAAAATTAGGAATGAAGATAGAATTTAAAGAACAAAAGGACTATAAATATATTAATGGGAAAAGAACAATAAAACAAGAAATCGTCAATAAAGTGTGTTGGGGTAAAACTGGCAACAAAATTGAATGATAACTCACTAACACCATTAGTTAGATACCGAAAACTACTTATTGATGAATTTAGTTTACCATTGTTTTTGAAAACCAACCTTTTGGGAAATTTAAGGCTTTTTCAAGCATTGTTATTTCCATATCATCAATTAATCTATTTTCATAGCCAGCAAGTGGGGTAAATGAGTTATTACATAAAACGATAAACTTTATCCCACGTGAAATAATACTCTTTTGTATTAAACTCATATCTTCAACAATGACCGTGATCGCATTAAAAACTGATACCTCCCCGCGAGATTCCCAAATGTCAATAATTCCTTTCTTTTTTACATTTATATACTCCATATTTTGATAAACTATTGCTGTCGTAATTCCATCTGACAATCCTTTTATAGATGCTATCAGTAATTGAATTAATAAATAAGCTATTTTTTGCTCGCGAGTCCAAGATATGTTTTCTTGCTCCTTCTTAAGGTCTGCATCTAAATCACATGCTGCCTCCTCCAAAAGCGCTTTATTCAATATTTTTTGATGTTCTGGTTTTAAAGTTGAGGAAAGATTTTCTTCTATATGTTGGGTGCTCAGATCAGTTAAATTAATCAGGATTATATGTGAGACCCATTCTGCGCAGTGGTGATACAGAGAGAGTTCATCGTAACCACTAAATTTTTTGTTTTTATATTTTAATATTAAATCTTTCAACCTTGATTCAAGGAATTCTTTTATAAAATGATAATTTGAAATATTTGAAGCCAAATTATCTATTCCTTTTTCGTTTTTTAAAAAGGTCAATATAAACTCTTCTAATTGTTCATCAGTAGTAATTTCTTTTCTAACTCTCTTATAACCAATCAACTTTATAAATTCATAATTCTTTAGTATTTTCGTTAGATCTAATCTAACATCGCCTTTAGCTTTTTCAATTAAATCAAACTCCAAATCTAATAATATATCATCAGATTCTTGAGGGTCAGAAACTCTTGTGTAGTTAGTATTGGATGTTTTCTTTTTTTTAAAAAAATCAAATATTCCCATAATTTATTGTTGTTTTAGTTTTTTATTTGTGCACTCATTTTTGAGAATGCTGATTGCTTTATCTAAACATTTTATGTCTTTTGCTTATATTAATTCATTTAATACTTCTATAGCTTCATTTACGAATGATGCATTTATATTGTCTATATATATAGTTGCTTTCTTTTCCTTAGAGAGGGGAATAGATTTTATATAATCTATTAAAGCGTCACATAACTCTGAAGTATAATAATGTACGTGTTCGTTTACAATTAAATCTTTTATATCATCAGTAGCTATCCAAATACTATATCCATCCACTGTTGCATCCTCATAAATATAATAAGCGAGACCATTATCAAACTTATTTGTGAGTTCAAATTTAAAATGTTCTTTTACTTTTTTTAGATTTTTCATATTTGTATTTAATTTAAAGTTTATTAATTATTTTTTATAATATTATCAAATAGGCTTCGTATTACTTTTGTATTTGATTACAAAAGCTATTTAGCTATTAGTGTATTTGGTGAATAAATGTAGGGTTTACAATTTTTTATAAATATAATAAATTTTTAGATTTTTAATTTATCTAATTCTATCACTAGTCATTTTCAGGGTATACTAAAATTAAATATATTTATATATTACTCATATACTATTAAGATAACAACCTCATCAATAAAAATTAACATCTAATATTTTCTCCACACTTGGTTCTAAATATTCTTTACCAATAGCTAGTTCAGTTTTTTTATATTTGTTTATCAACCTAAAATAAAGTATTACGAAAAAATTAGCATTTTTAGTAAAAAATTAATAACGTAATTTATTTAAATTGACTTAAAATTATGGATAAAAAAAAATTAAACATTATTGGATATTTAGTTGGCTCGATATCCATTGTAGCTTGGTTATTTTTAATTGGAAAGTTGGATAGAGGGATTGGGGGGTCAATGGGAGCTATATTTGGAGGTTTCATTGTGTTTTTAGGTATTACTTTTATTTATTGTAGATTATACGATAAAAAAGAAATTTTTGGAAGAGTTTTTGGAATAATTAGCGGTGTTTCATGTCCTCTACTATATATGCAACATTTGGATATATTTTGAATTCTACTTAATAATCACTCTGGTTAAAGTAGATATAAATGTTTTTGATGATTAAATTTCATAAAAAGTTTTTAATGAAAGTTTGCAAAAAATATAAGAGAGTGGAGGTAAAAATAAATGTCATATAAATTAGTATAAAATCGTGACTTATCTTAATAATATCAAGCCCAGAAAATATCACTAAAGGAATTGGGATGACAACATAGAAAAAAATAAGAGTAACCATCCAAAAAAATCTCCTTTTTTTTTCTTGCTTATCATAATTGGCGAAAAGCTGCTCGTATTCTTGAAGTGTTTTTTTTAAATCCAAAAATCTTTCTTTGTAATTTGTATCTTTTCCGCTCATTTAATTAATATTTACTTTTTATACCTGTGTTGTGTCTCAACAACTTAGTATTCTTAATTTGTATAATATATAAGACTAGATAACGAATAGCCATTTTTGTCCTTATTATCCTTATTTTTTTTAAAAAAATCAATTTCACTAATTTCATTAAAATTTTCATCTAAATATTCGGGACATAGTTGGCTTAAATATTTACTGAAAAACATTGGAAAATCAAGTATTCCACTTGTATCTCCACGATAAATTATAAGACCATCAGTTCTTATACACATTTTTTCTAAATAATAGTCAAATGATTCTTCATTAATAGGCTTTTTATCATCCATCCATCCAAAATCAATTTTTGTATCCAAGTAGCCTTTAATGTCATCATATGTTAGCTCTAGTACACCAAAGCTTTCAATGTAATCGTCTGTTTCATTTTCAATATCATCTTTTGTAATTCCTTTTAAATCATGCTCTCTTTTCATCAAAAAGTCCTCATGTTTACCTTGAAGTGAAATCATCATTGATTTTAATTCTGAGTTAATATCATCCATTTTTAGTGATTTAAACTCATCATTGTTTGATTGTATTAATTGAAGTGAAAAATTCATATTATATATTTTTTTAATTTGATACTTAATTATTATCTAAAGTCCGTCGTATTCACTTTGTAAATTAATGATTCTATCTTATACCTAACTCTTTCAACATGTTTTCAGGAAATGAAGAATAAAAATAAGACTTGAGATTATTCGAAATATATTTTTCTTTTGCTATTTGAATATATTCTTTTGCTTTTATGTTGTTTTTAGTGTAGTAATATATTAAACCCACTTGTCCATAACTATCCCCTATATAATTTGTTGGATTTTTTTTATATAATTCTAATGCTTTTGATGCATTTTTCAAAGCTATTTCATATTCTGAAGTTTTCATATAAACATTGGCTAAACCATAATAACCCTCTGGATTATTTGGTTGTAATTTAATAACAGTTTTATATCTAAATATTGCATTCCTCCAATCCTTTTCTTTCTCATAAATTATTGCTAGATTTTGATGGGCTGAAATACCACTAGGAAAAATTTTAATAGATATTTCATAACTTTCCTTTGCAAGATTATAATTTCCAAGCATTCTGTAAGATTTTCCTAAATTATCATAAGCCTGCACAAATTTTTTATCATAATTAATAGAACTTATGAAGTGGTCAATAGCTTTTAATAATGAGTTCTCTTTATTAGTTTGCTTATTTAAGTTAATAATTATTGTAGTTCCTTTATTATACTCATCAATTGCCTTTGAGTCTATTTGATTTGCATTAGGATATCCATACAAGACATCAAATGAAGTAGGTATTTCTACAGTTAAAGTTCCATTAGAATGGTAAATCCCAGTTTGACCATATGAATCAATAAAAATCAATAAAAGGAATACTAAAATTTGTTTTTTCATTAATCTATTTTTTTAGAATTTGTATTCTATTTATATGAATCTGGATTAAATTTTAGCATAATAAGGAATTTTCCATTCTTGTCTTTGTAGTAATAAGACATAGTTACTTTATTATCTCTAAAATTTTATATGCAATTTTTTGAGAGCCTAGCATCTACTAACGCTAGACTCTTTTTTTGTAAATTTTGAGAGTATCTATAATTTTTTATTAATCATGAACATTAATATCAAGAAAACCTGGTGTGTATAAATCTACACTCTCTCTTACAGATTCATCTCTTACGTTAACCGATTCAATTTCTCCTGTAAATTTATTAAATCTTAGTACATCTTTTTCTCCTTTGTCTGAAAATTCATAAACACTATTTTCTCCTATTTTCAATTTTGTAGCATTAATACTTAATAATATCACAAATGCTCCTAAGAACCCAATCAATACACTTTCATTTTATTTAATTTTATGAAATTTAACTTACTCCTCTTTTTAGTCTTTTTTCAGTTTATTCGGACTTTTTGATTACACACAAACTTAAATGTTATTATTTTATTTTTAATCTACATTATCCAATCGGCTTAAGGAGCTTGAATTAGATTATCTTTTTAATACACCTTAGCAACCTCATTTCCATGGAGAGATTAAATTTAAATATATTAGATTAATTATAAAATATTATATTTAGTTAAAAATATAAATTATGAAAAAAATATTATTCATATTTACTTTAGTTTTTTCTTTTGGTTGTTTTGGGCAAACAAAGGAACATATCATATACTATGAAAGTGGAGCCGTTAAATCCAAATCCAATTTTGTAGATGGGGAACAACAAGGTGAAATGATTATATACTTCGAAAGTGGAGCCGTTGATTCCAAATTGAATTTTGTAGATGGGGAACAACAAGGTGAAATGATTTCATACTTCGATAGTGGAACGATATATTTTGATCCTACAGCCATTAAATCCAAATCCAATTTTGTAGATGGAAAACTACAAGGTGAATGGATTTATTACTATGAAAGTGGAGCCGTTCGAATCAAATCCAATTATGTAGAGGAGGAACTACAAGGTGAATTGATTGCATACTTCGAAAATGGAGCCATTCAAGCAAGAGCCTATTTCGTAGAGGGGAAACTACAAGGTAAAAGGATATTTTATACCCTAAATGGTGAAATAAAAAAAATTGAGAATTATAAAGATGGAATGTTAATTAATAATAAATAAATCACAACAATTTAAATCTTATAAATGAAGATATTAAATTTAGTTAAGAGAATCAAACAAGAGTTTCATGTTGGTGATAAAATCATCCATCTTTAAGCCATCATATTTTGAAATATAGGGATACATGATTTTTCCATAGTTTTTATCTGAATTATTTAAATCATCAAGATTTAAAATGTCATGCGATAACTCATGATAAACAATGTAATATCTTTGAGTCTTATTGAAAGAATCCCAACTATTCTTATTGATATATATTTCTACTCTATCATCATCTTTGTAACCAAAAGAGATACCATGAGTATGAGAAGTATTTTTATGAGACTCCAAATCTGAGAATTTTACAACAAAATCTTTAGGAATTATAGGTGTTATGGAGTGGTTGCTTAAATCTCTAAAGAATTTGTCTATATATGGTTTAATCTCATCATTTGATTCAAAAGACAATTTTCTAATAGGTTCTATAGTTTTATTTTCTGCAAACTTAATTGTCCAAAAAATTAAAATTATTGTAACTATTAGGCAAACTAAACCAATTATAAACTCTTTCATTACAAAATAAAAAATTCTATTAAAAACCCCATTAAAAGTCTAAAAGAAAATACAATTAGACTAATTCCGATTCCATATAATATTGGGTATTTAATTGATTTGTTTTTTTCAAAAATCTGTTTTTTTATAAAATATCTTGATATATAGAAATTAACAATTACTAAAATTGCGAAATTCCCTCCACTCTCGGATATCTCTGAGATGATTTGTTCAAAGAGTAAATGGAGAAACCCAAAAATGAATAATCCACTTCTTGATTTTTTCCAAATCTTATTTTTAAATGTAGTTACACTCATTATATTAATATTGATTCAAGAGTTTTATTGAATTTGTTATTTTAAAAAAATTATTATAATAATCTTTACTTGAATAACTACTTCCCATAAAATATATCAATTGGTCTTCAATGAAAGTTGCCCAAATATGAACTTTCCCTTTCACTTCAATTCCCATTCTTTCTTTTTGGATAGTCCCATTTGTGTATAAGAAAGGATAGTTTTCAATTGTCACAACTTTATTATTTTTTAAATCCATACCTGAATTTCTCTCAAATGTATTAATAAATCCCTCTCTAACTTTTTCGTCTTCAAACCAGTCTCTAACTTCTTTTTTCGTTACAAAACTACCTGTTTCTTTAACATATATAAGATACATTCCATTATCCCTAACAAATTTTTTAACTATGTGAGGTCCATCCCCTTCTTCAATTTCCCAACCTAAAGGTCGTTTTAATTTAATTTCTAAACCATTAGATTTAGGATGATTAGTTAATTCTATATATTCTCCTAGATTGAATCTCAATTGGTCAAATTCCTCCCAACGAATACTTATTGATTTAATTATTTTATTATTTTTATAATAGTTGTAACCCAAGTCAATCTCGCCATTAATATACATTTTTTCATATCCTCTATCAATCAAATCTCTAACTAATGTTTGTTTTATATCATTGGGCGGATACCAATTTTCAGTAACGTCATATTGAAAAATTAATTTTCTTTCAAATGAAATGACATTTCTACCCTTGACTCCACTTGATGGGTCTATATTCAACCCAATAAATTTTTTATTTATTTCTTCTGAATATTTTTTTATTTCATTAATTGAAGGCTTCTGCCCCATACAATTTAATGCTATTAATAAAAATATAAATCTATAGTTTATCATATTTTCTTAATTAGGTACATAATTAATCCAATTATAATATAACCTATTGGAGGACCTTTAATTAAACCCATAATCAAGAATCCTAATACACCTACTATAATAGAGATATTTCTCTTTCTCTTTTTTAGCAATAGCTTTTCTTTTCTTATGGTTATATTTTTTTGATATTCCTCTGGGTTATCTTTTTTTAACTTTTCATTTTCCTCAACTAATTTTTGTTTTTTCTCCTTGTAAATTTTCCTTAATTCCAAAGATTTCTTTCTGTTGTTTTTTAACAAAAAAAAGATTGCAAAAATTAGTAATATCAAAAATGTTGTTACAATAATTAATTTTCTTGTTTCCATAATTTATTATATTAATAGAAGTGAAAAATTCGTGTTTTTAAATATAATCATCAAAGAATATATAAAAGAATTAATATTTGAACTCCTATAATACTTAAATGAACTTTTGGGTTATAATTACGAGATATTAGTTTATATATCCAATTAAAGAGTGTTCCAAACACAGATGACCAGAGGATAATTGAAACAATTTTAAATACGATTCCATAGCTTTCATATGCAAGTGTATCAAAGAGCGAATTATTAGAATTTCCTATAAAAACATATTTAACAGTAATAATACCTAGAAATATTAACCACCAAACTGCGAACTCTTGTTTAAATATTTTTCTCATATTTTTATTATTAGAGTGTTAAATTATATGATAAAATTAATTAGAATACCCCTTTATTTTGAAATATGTTAAAATTAATAGCAACAATAATGGAAAGACAAAATATGAATACCCAATAGGCCAATCCCATTTCTTTTTTCTATATCTATTAACTAATAACATAATCAATTTAGGGGGGTAATATGCTAGTACTAATCCACTAAAACCAGAGGCCATGGCTGGGATAAAATCTTTAATACTTTCAATTTTGTTCACCCCTATCACAATGTTAAACAAAAAACAAAAAATAAATGGAATGACTATTAAATTATATATTCTATAGTAAAATATTTTAGAATTTTTACTTTTTCTTTTTTCTAAATTTATTTTTTCAACTTTCTTTTTAATTTCAACATCAGTTAAATTTTCGCAATCACTACAGGTATCTATTGATTTATCAATAAAATCCTCACAAAATTTACATTTATTCATTTAAGATTATTTAATATTTTTAAAAAAACTTCATCAATTTTTTTACTTTCAATTTCAGAGAAATTTGTAAGTCATAAAATTTACTTGAAATTTACTGATTTAAAGATTGACCGATATATGATAATATTAAAAGTATAGGGGTTATTATACCTAATATCTTGCCAAAGGTTTTTTCTTTTTTCACAAAAAGTGAAATTACAAATGATAATAAAAAAGGGATAATACCTCCTCCTATAAATGACGCAATAGCTCCAATAATTCCGTCGGAGAAACCCCCAGTTATTAGAGTGTAAAAAAATACTGTAACTAATGCAATTATGTATCCAGCCTTGTTTAATTCATTGTTATTCCCCTTGACAATATTATTTTTAGGTTGCATTTGGTTGAGATTTTAATTTTTTTTATAAATATAATAAATTTTTAGATTTTAATTTATCTATTTCTTTCACTAGTCATTTTTAGAGTATACTTCTATTTACCTATATTATCATGATGTATTTACTTCGCTACATTAATTAAATTAACCTACCCTAAATTTGTCTAACTATTTTATTAAATATATATTTGCCTTATGAGAGTAAAATATATACGAGTTTCAACAATAGAGCAGAATACAGATAGGCAAGATGATTTTAACGGCAAAACATATAAAGACGAATGTAGTGGGTCAATAGCTTTTAAAGATAGAAAGGAGGCATCTAAGTTATTAGCTAATGATGAGGTTAGTGAAGTTCTAGTTCATTCTATCGATAGATTGGGTCGTAACACTATTGACATTATGAATACAATTCAAGACTTTACCAATAGAGGTATAAATGTTATATCTGAGAAAGAAGGCTTGCAAACTATAATAGATGGAAAAGAGAATCCTGTCGCTAAGATGATGATAGGGATATTAGGAACATTGGCTGAGTTTGAGCTAACTAGAATCAAAGAGAGACAAGCAGAAGGTATTGCTAAGGCTAAGGCTAAAGGAAGTTATCTAGGGCGTTCTAAGGGTAGTTCTGAGTCTGTTGAGGTATTTATGAGTAAGGCATCTACTAAGGCTATAGTGAGGTATCTAAAGCAGAAAGAGAGTATATCTAGAACTGCTAAGCTATCTAGTACATCAACTGGTAGTGTTAAGAAGGTTAAGAAGATGATTAAAGACGGATTGATTGAACTATAAAACTCTTTTAGCCTAAATTCATTTTGCTACCTCAGAAATTATGCGAAAAGGTCGAATTGCGGTAAAACAAGCTTATGGATTCTTTAGTATTAATCTTCAATAAATTCAACAATAAGTCGATACCTCAAATAGTCAAATATTTTTTTACTTTAAATCGACTAATCAATTTTGAAAATTTAGAAAATAGTCCGATAGTATTAAAAGTGATTAATTACAGTATATTTGTTAATCAATCTCAAATTACCTAGCTATGGAAAATGAAGACTATGAGTATGCAAGAAGATTAAAAATTTTAAGTAATGGAGATTTTTATGAAATAGAAAGATTTGTTAAAGATGTGGAGGAAAAGCGGTCTGAAAGAATAAAGCCTATGCGTCGAGGCGGGGGAAGGGTATTTATCAACAGGAGCTTACCAAAATATTATAAGTTAGATGAAAAAATTATTTATCGTTATAATTTTTTGAAGCGAAAACGAGAAAGATTTAGTAAGAAAAATTTAATAAAAACATTCAAAATTGTTTTGGCTTTGGCAGTACTTATTGTAATTATATTGCTTCTTTAATATATGTTACCTTTAGTTAATTCAATATCCTTAAGATGTGTGCTTGATAGAATTATTAAAGATGAAAACGTTAGTTCTAATTCTGGAATAGTAACTTCATCAGACGAGATAAAAGCATTTGATATCAATATTTAACTGAAAAAAATAGATTTCCAGGCTCAAGTTATAAGGTTAATTAAAAAGATAGCTTAAAAGGTTATTATTTATTACTCTTAAATTTCTTTAATTTCAAATATTATGTTTGCTTCACGTAATTCGTAATAACTCCACCAAAGTAAGTCTGATTCACTATCCGTATGTTTTTCTAATTTATAATCATCACATTTAAGTTTTATAGCTAAATCTTGAAATGCTTCACAATTATGAAAAATTTCTAAATCACTAAGGAATTGATGAGACATATACTCTAGTTCCTCATCTTCGTTTTCATCCAGATACGCTTTAATTTCATTTTGAATCAATCCAATAAATGTTTTAGATTTAAAAGTGCTTTCTTGTATGATTTCTAAATTGTCATATTCGTGAATTATTCTTTTTGGGTCGTGAAATTCTTCGTTATCTAAATTCATATCACCCCATCCACTTTCATTATGCACTTCTTCATCAAATTCAGATACATCATCTTTGTTTTGTTTATCCTCTAAATACTGCCAATGACAACCCTCATATATTTCTTCAAACTTGTGATATATTATTGCTTCACTATTTGGATTCATATCCATAATTTCTTCTAAGTTGATTTCCATAATTATAATAGTTTTTTATTTGTACTTATTCAAATTCTTTTTTAAAGATCAACTCACCTTTCTCGTTCCATTTCTTGTGTTCTACTATAGTAAAGTCACTATCAAGTCGAACAATTGACAAAATAACTCTATCTTTTTTTTTGTAATTTTTTATTTCTTGTTTCTCTCCATTTTCATAATATTTTATTAGTTGTAAATATTGGCCTCCAATAAAAAAATCTTCTATTAAATTACCTTT
>Ga0228614_1000801_pt1 | contig 15871 bp, 12 predicted proteins | sample 15DmetaG_FD_190531 | JGI IMG/M metagenome (GOLD analysis project Ga0228614, IMG submission 190531) | Seawater microbial communities from Monterey Bay, California, United States - 15D | ecosystem: Environmental > Aquatic > Marine > Coastal | place: USA: California | collected 2016-10-13
AGCGCATTGCATTATTGTTTTTGTTGCTGTAGACCACAACAACAGCCCTATTGTAGTCCCAAAATGGACGCCAACAACTGAGGAAGATATCGCCCTAGAAAAATATGCCATCAACCTGATGGAAAGGAGAAAAGAAATTGATGAAACCATGCGGCCATTTATTGAGAATTAACAATTGTATCATAGCAAGAAATGAGGATTTTTTGTCTACATTTGGGCTTTAATGAAATTTGCTTATCCAGAGTTCCTATACGCACTATTCGCAATAGCGATACCTATCATCATTCACTTATTTAATTTTAGGAAATTTAAGAAAATTTACTTCTCTAATGTTGAGTTTTTAAAAGAGGTTCAGCAAGAAACCCAAGCGAAATCAAAACTTAAACACCTGTTAATTTTACTTAGTCGAATTTTAGCAATTGCATTTTTAGTGTTTGCTTTTGCTCAACCATTTATTCCTTCATCAGACAATGATGTTGCCAACCAAAACAATGTGGTTGGAATTTATATCGACAACTCTTTCAGTATGGAAACTAAAGGAGGACAGGGGTCTTTATTGAACGAGGCTAAAATTAAAGCACTATCCCTTGTAAATTCTTATCGAGCAACAGACAAATTTATCCTCACTACAAATAACTTTAATATTGGCGATCAACGCTTACTAAGCAACGAAGAGGCAATTGACAAAATTGAGACCATCACTATTTCATCGCGAAGCAGAAAACTCTCTAAAATTTATTCACGAAACAGAGATGCGCTAAATTCTTCTGAGTTCACCAACAAATCCTTTTATATCTTTTCTGATTTTCAAAAATCTACGGCAGACTTTAAAGCAGTGGATGCAGATACGCTAATCAACTCCTATCTTATTCCAATTAAAGCTACTGAAGTGAGTAACCTGTATATAGACAGTTGCTGGTTTGATTCCCCCACCCATCTATTCAATCAAAATGAAACCTTAAGTATTCGCATCAAAAATAGTTCAGAAAACGACCTAGAAAATATTCCCATTAAACTTTACATCAACAATCAAAATGTTGTACCAGCAAGTTTCTCTGTAAAATCAAATGATGAAGTTATTATTGCCCTAAACTATAGAAACAAATCCAAAGGGGTTCAACAAGGTAAAGTTGAGCTGAGAGATAACCCCGTAACAATGGATGATGCTTTCTATTTTTCTTATTCCATTTCTGAAAACATTAACATTTTAGGCATTGGAAATGAAGCACCTGCATTGCAGTCAATTTACAAAACAGACAGCGTTTTTAACTACACCAATTTTGATGTGAAAAAATTGGATTACTCCATTATTAAAAAAAGTAACTTGATTGTACTGCATCACCTAGACCAAATAAATTCAGGTTTATCCAATGCTATAAAAAGCTTTATTGACAATGGAGGAAGCCTGCTTGTATTTCCTTCTGATGAAATTAATACTGATAGCTACAGGGAGTTTTTAAGCTTAATTGGTGTTAATTATTACACCGCAATAGACAGTGCCGAAAACAAAGTAAGAGAAATTAATTTGGCACATCCTATCTACAAAAATGTGTTTGAAAAAGCACCAGAAGGAAATTTAAATTTACCCTTGGTCTCATCTCATTATAAATTATCGAAGGGAAATACAGCATTCAAAAACAACATCTTAACCTTAAAAAATGGTGCGCCATTTTTAACCAACTATAAAGTAGGTAAAGGAAATGTTTATTTGAGTTCAGTCAGTTTAAATGCAGAAAGTAGTAACTTTAAAAACCACGCATTGTTTGTTCCTACGCTTTATAATATTGCACTTTTAAGTCAGACCAATTACCCCTTGTTTCATACCATCGGAAGTAATTCTACCATTGATGTGAACAGAACAGGGCTTATGGACAATATTTATCACATCAAAAATACTAGCTTAGATATTATTCCGAAAGTAAGAAACACCAATAACAACACAACTGTTTTTGTAAACTCAGCTATTGAAGTAGCTGATAATTACTTTTTAGAAAACAAAGACTCAAAAATTGGATTGGCCTACAATTATAACCGCTCAGAATCCAAATTAAGTTATTTAACTTCAGAAGAAATTGATGAAGTAATTCAACTCAGTGGAATAAATGCCAAATACATCGACCTCACCAATGGGTCCATTCAATCGGCACTGAGTGATTTAAATATTGGAAAAAAATATTGGAAATACTGTATTATTTTAGTCTTGCTGTTTTTGGCAGCAGAAATAATTTTAATAAAAATATTCAAATGAACGCTTTAATTAAATCCGCAAAAATAGTCGACAACAATTCTAAGCTAAATGGAAAAACGGTTGACATCCTAATTGAAGAAGGTATTATTTCTAAGATTGGGGCGAACATAAAAAATCCAAACAAAATAGAAGAAATCAACTTTAATGATTTGCATGTTTCTTTGGGTTGGTTTGATATGAGAGCGAATTTTTGCGACCCTGGACACGAATACAAAGAAGATTTAAACTCAGGGTTAAAAGCAGCGGCAAAAGGAGGCTTTACTGGAGTAATGGTAATGCCAGATGCTGAACCAGCTATCACCACAAAAAGTGGCGTTGAATACCTCATCAATAAATCAAAAGGCAATATTGTAGATGTGCTTCCTGCTGGAAGTTTATCGCACAATTGCGAAGGAAAAGAAATAGCCGAAATGTATGACATGCATTCTGCTGGAGCTGTTGCCTTTACTGACAATAAAAAAAGTGTATCGAAATCAAATTTATTAAACAAGGCATTGCTTTATACCCAATCCTTCAATGGTTTAATTATCAACTATCCGTGTGATACAGAAATAAGTAATAAGGGACAGATAAACGAAGGTGTTGTGAGTACCGAATTGGGTTTAAAAGGAATTCCTGCCCTAGCGGAAGAATTAATGGTGAGTAGAGATATTTATTTGGCGGAATATTGTAATTCAAGAATACACTTGTCAAATATTACCACAAAAAAATCGGTTCAATTGATTAAAGAGGCAAAGAAAAAGGGGCTTAACATTACTGCCGATGTCAATTCTTACCACCTCTTGTTTGACGAAACAGAATTACTGCATTTTGATAATCACTACAAAGTAAACCCACCCCTAAGAACTAAAGCGGATACAAAAGCTTTAATAGGAGGATTAAAAGACGGAACACTTGATGTGATCTGTTCTGACCACACTCCTGAAGATATCGAAAATAAACAGTGTGAATTTGACCATTCAGCTTTTGGAATGATTAACCTGCAAACCTCTTTTTCTGCGGCAAACACAGCAATTAATGGCCAATTAGAATTGGCAGATTACATTGCTAAAATTTCATCTTCTCCAAGAGAAATTTTAGGATTAGAAAAGCTAGAAATAAAAGAAGGTGAAAAAGCCAATCTGACTCTTTTTAGTCCAAGGGAAAAATGGATCCTAAACAAAACAGATATTGTTTCTAAATCAAAAAACACACCGTTTATTGATAAAGAATTAATTGGAAAAGTTTACGCGGTGATTAATAACAACTTAATAAACCGATAATAAAAGGTCTAAGTAAAACCTAGACCTTTTATTACTGATACATATCAATTTTATCTTACTTTAAAGTGCAAGTTGTAACCGAAGAACTTGTAATACCAACTAAACTAATATTACTACTAGATTCATTAGCACTACAAAGATCTTTAGCATCCTCTTCCTTTTGATCTTTATATTCAAAACTTACACTAGAAGTAATGTCAGTTACACCATTTGTTGACATTGTAGATTCACAATCACACGTATAATCACCCTTTTTACTACAAGAGGTTAGAGCAATTGCTCCACCTAAAACCATCATTAATAATACTTTTTTCATAAACATATTTTTAAAATTTATTCAAAAGTAGATTTCCTCTTATTTTTCAAGCGACTTTAGTGCTTTTTTTATTTAACGGTAGGTTTTCACTATAAAACGTGTAGATATCAACCATTTTGTAAAAAATTAATAATTAAATAATTGATAATACTATTAACAATGCTCAGCGACTGAGAAGATTATTGATACGTTTATAATTTTCCATAAAAAATTACAATTCCTCTTCCGCGAAAGATCTTTTTCGCTTCTTCTTAACCTCCATAAATCCGTAGGGGCGAATTATGGCCCGGATTCCTTTTTCTGAAGTAAAATAACCCCTTATCCAATTGTAGGTTGCAACAACTTTATTTCGGTAGCCCACTAAAGATTTTAAATGGACAAACATCCATATTATCCAAGCGATAAATCCCCCCAACTTCACTTTACCTACCTCAACAACTGCCTTATCTTTGCCCACTGTTGCCATTGCACCCTTATCGTTATAAACAAAAGTAGACAAGTCTTTCCCCTTGGTTAAAGCTTCAATATTTTTTGCCAATAACTCGCCTTGCTGCATTGCTGCTGGAGCTACCATTGGATGCCCTCTAGGAAAATCAGCTGATACCATACAGGCAATATCCCCAATAGCAAAAATATTTTCATACCCTTTTACTCGATTGTATGCGTCAACTAAAATTCTATTCGATTTATTGATGGTCTCTGAATTTAATCCTTTAATAGGATTTCCCTGAACACCAGCTGTCCACACTAAAGTTCTAGCAATAATATCATCTTCAGTACTCACTTGAACATAATCACCCTGAATATCAACAACTCTAGTATTTAAAACCACTGTAACCCCCAAGTCTTCTAAATATTTTTTCGCTTTCGCTGATGATTCTTCCGAAAGCATAGGTAGAATTCTATCCCTTGAATGAACTAAATAAATGTTCATACTTTTAATATCCAACTCTGGAAAATCTTTAGGAAGTACAAATTTCTTTAACTCTCCCAATGCCCCTGCTAACTCCACTCCAGTAGGCCCTCCACCTGCAACAACATAATTTAAATATCCCTGCAATTTCCTTTTATTCGTCAATGAAACTGCTTTCTCAAAATTCTGAAGAATTAAATATTTTAAATCCAAAGCCTCTGTAATACTTTTCATAGGCATTGCGCTAACACTTAATCCTTCATTGTGAAAGAAATTAGTAGTTGCCCCAGTAGCAATAACTAAATGATCATAAGGTATTACCCGTCTTCCTATACGAACAAATTTCTCATCAGAATTTATCTCCTCCACTTTTCCCTGTCTAAAGAAAAAATTCTTCTGATTGTTAAATATTCCTCTAATCGGATAAACAATAGAGTCCGCCTCTAAAGCTGCTGTGGCAACCTGATATAATAAGGGCTGAAAACAGTGGTAATTATTCTGATCCACCATAACAACTTGAACATCTGATTTTGCCAAACTTTTAGCGATTTCTACACCAGCAAAACCACCTCCAACAATTAATATGCGCAATTTATCAGTTTTAGGAAGGTCTATTTTCATTTAAAAAAATTACAAATTATAGTTATGTTACGACTAAAATAGCTAAAAGTTATGATGAAAAAAAAAGAAAAAGTGTTGTTTAAAACTGAAATTAACCTCCGTAAGACGAGAGCGTCATCGTTACATCATAACCCAACCAAGGTTTAATTGTATTGGCACGGACTAAACTCATACTGCGTTTATAAACCATCCCTATACCTTTGGCATATTTCTCCTCAAAAAATTCTGGACGAATTAATTTGTCAGGACTATCATATTGCAAAACCGTCAATACTTTCTCTAAGGACTGCCCTCCAATTGTTTCAGGCTGATCAAAAGCCGTGTATTGATAATCTTGACTCAAAAGATTATTGGCCACATTTCCATTCCATGTTTTATTTTCTCTTGCTGGAAATATCAACTTAATATATTTTAAGTTTTCTTCGGTTTTTTGAAAGTTAGTTCCAGTAATCTTACTACTCCAAACATCAATAATCGTCCAAGCTAAAGTATCTGCATCTCTCCGGTAACGAATAATTTTAAACGCTTGATCACCTTCCAAGTCAGTAAATTCTGAATCTACTGTTTCTTTAATTTGATAGATCGAAGTATCGATCGACCCATCAAAATCATCAAACCCAATTGAATCTACATCATAAACAACATATTTCCCAACTGCCAAACCTGCGTATTCTGATGTCGTATCTGGCACTGTAGGCTCTTCCTCTTTGGAACAAGAAAAAAGCAATAAGCTAACACTAAATAAAATCAAGCATGATTTTGTCATAGGTTAAAATTAAGAAAATAAGAGCTATTCTTCTTTACTATCAATAAAACCACCTCCAACAAGGTCATTTCCATCGTAAAAAACAGCAGACTGTCCAGGAGCAACACCTTGAACATCTTCATAAAAATCAATCTTAATTCTACCATCATCCATAGTTGATATATGACTTGTAGCCCCTACATCTTTGTAGCGAATTTTACTCAATGCTTCCATTTCATTGGGAACATTCGCAAATTTCACAAAATTTGGATCACGTACATAAACAGTCTTTTTATTTAAATCCTCTTTCGTCCCTAAAACAACAATATTGGCTTCAGGCATTATTTTTATCACATAACGCGGATCACCAAAAGCAACCTCTAAACCTCTACGCTGACCAATAGTATAAAAAGGATATCCTTGGTGTTTACCGATTACATTCCCGTCAATATCCACAAAATCACCTCCAGCAACTTTCTCTTCTAATCCGTCAACTCTTCGTTTTAAAAAACCTCTATAATCGTTATCAGGAACAAAGCATATCTCAAAACTTTCCCCTTTTTTAGAGAGGTCTTCATAGCCCCTATCCAAAGCCATTTTACGAATAGCTGGTTTCGAAAATCCTCCCAATGGGAACATCGTTCGGGCTAAACTTTCTTGACTTAATCCCCAAAGTACATAAGACTGATCTTTGTTTTCATCTAAGCCTTTAGAAATAACGTACCTGCCATTCTCTTCTCTTACCTGTGCATAATGACCTGTGGCAATATATTTACACCCCAATTGATCTGCCCTTTTTAACAAGGCATCCCATTTAATATGCGTATTACACAACACACAAGGGTTTGGGGTTCTTCCAGCAATATATTCATCAACAAAATTGTCGATAATAGCATCACCAAACTCTTCTCTAATGTCTAAAATAATATGATGAAATCCCATATCTACAGCAAGCTGACGGGCATCATTAATATCATCTAAACTACAACATCCTGTCGTTTTTCTAGTCCCCCCAGAAGAGGCATAATCCCAAGTTTTCATGGTAAGTCCAATAACCTCATACCCTTCATCATGCAATAACATTGCTGCAACAGAACTATCAATTCCGCCACTCATTGCTACTAATACTTTCCCTTTCTTACTCATAATCTATACTTATCGCGGCATTCCAAAACTTTCTGGATTCAGAAAATCTTCATTAATTGGTTTTAAAGGTTCTTTTTCAAGATATTCATCCTTATTTTCATCAATCCGAACACCTTTATCATATTCTTCTTTCTTTTTTATTGTATTTCCGTCCTCCTCAAAATACAACCACACTCCGTTGCGAATACCGTGGTAATAAAACCCTGAAATCGATCGTTTACCCAAAGAATTAAAAAACTCAGATTTTCCTTCTAAAGCTCCATTCAGATAGTTTTCAGTCTTCTTTTTCTTCCCATCATCCCAATACTGAGTACTTACCCCTTGCTCGAAATCGTTTTGATAACCAACTTCTTTAGCTACTTTACCGTTCTGATAGTATACATAAGATATTCTATTTTTAAGCCCTTTAACATAGTAATCTGAAGCTATTTTATAGCCATCCAAATCATAATAAACCCAAGTGCTATCTTTTTCTTGATTAACATATTTTCCAGTTGATTGAGGGCCTCCAGCTTTGTAAAAAGTTATAGAATAAGTAACACTACCGTTATGAATCATCTTTCTTTGAATTTGTCCCGTGTCATAATAATACTTCCATTCTCCAATAGGTTTATCATCTTCAAAACATCCAACTTTAATTAAATTGCCATTTTTATGGAATTTTTTCCATTCTCCTTGTTTCAAACCCTTGGCGTCAACTTTATTTTCTCCTTGCGAAAAAACAACAGCTGACAAAAGCATAAATATGATTACAATTCCATTTCTCATAATAATTACAAAATTAGTGAATTACTGCTCGCTATGAACAATTATTGTACCTTATAACGTGTTTAAACGAAGGGTAACTCCAATTTATTGAAAGATACCTTAAAAAAGTTTCACTATTAGATTCCTAAAACAACAATCTGACACTGAATTTGAAGGCTAAAACATTGTAAAACCCACTTTATTTTTCTTCTTTTGTGTCCCTTAATAAAAAACAAAATAAACTACCTATGAAATTTACAAAATATTTAATATTAACAGCTGCTATAAGCCCCTTCCTATATTCTTGTGGAGGAGATGCTACATCGCAAGAAGCAACCCAAAATGAAGTGATTGCTACAGCGTCTGATAACAAAGCTTGGATTACAGAAGAATACACCGAAAAAGATGATGACGGTTTTAGATGGAAAACAGAACGTTTTTCTGATATTAAAATTGTTAAATACCAAATTAATGGTTTCGATAAGTTGACTTTAAAACAAAAACAATTGGTTTATTTTCTTTCGGAAGCTGGTTACGCTGGTAGAGATATTATTTGGGACCAAAACTACCGTCACAACTTAACAATTAGAAAAGCTTTAGAAAACATTGTTACGAATTACGCTGGTGACAAAACAACTGATGACTGGACTAAATTTATGGTGTATACCAAAAGAGTTTGGTTTGCAAACGGTATTCACCACCATTATTCTATGGATAAATTTGAACCAGCATTTAGCAGAGAATATTTTGCTTCTTTGTTAGCTGAAACCAAGACTGAATTGGCAGGCGACATGGTTGAAGTAATATTTGACCCGGCAATCGATAACAAGAAAGTAAGCTTAGATGCAACTAAAGATTTATTATTGTCTTCTGCAACTAATTTTTACGGTCCAGATGTTACCCAAAAAGAAGCTGAGGATTTTTATGCCGCTAAGATGAACATAAATGATACTACTCCTATTTCTTACGGGTTAAACTCTAAGTTGGTTAAAACTGAAAATGGATTAGAAGAAAGAGTTTGGAAATCAGGTGGAATGTACGGTGAAGCAATTGACCAAATAACCATGTGGTTAGGAAAAGCAGTTGAGGTTGCTGAAAACCCAGCTCAAGCGGATGCATTAAAATTATTAATTGACTATTACAATACTGGTGATTTAAAAACTTGGGACGCTTATAACATTGCCTGGGTAAAAGCTACAGCAGGTGATATTGATTACATTAACTCGTTTATTGAGGTTTACAATGACCCTTTAGGATATAGAGGTTCTTATGAAACAGTAATTCAAATGAACGATTTTGAAGCTTCAGCAAGAATGGCTGTTGTTGCTGAAAACGCTCAATGGTTTGAGGACAACTCAACGATTATGGATGAACATAAAAAGAAAAAAGTTGTTGGTGTAACTTACAAAGTTGTTGAAGTTGCTGCCGAGTCTGGAGATGCTTCTCCATCTACTCCAATTGGAGTGAACTTGCCAAATGCAAACTGGATTAGAGCAACACATGGTTCTAAATCTGTTAGTTTAGGAAGTGTAATTAACGCGTACAGCAAAGCGGGAAGCTCAGGAATGCTAGATGAATTTTGCTATACTGCTAAAGAAAAAGAAATGGAAGAAGAGCATGGCAGCATTGGAGACAAAATGCACACTTCTTTGCATGAAGTTATCGGACATGCTTCTGGAAAACTTAACCCAGGGGTAGGAACACCGAAAGAAACATTAAAAAACTATGCTTCAACTTTAGAAGAAGCTAGAGCTGATTTAGTTGGTCTTTATTATTTAATGGATCCTAAATTAGTAGAAATGGGATTAATTTCTTCTTTAGATGTTGGTAGAACTGCTTATGATGGTTACATCAGAAATGGTTTACTAACTCAATTAATTCGTTTAAAGAAAGGTGCCATTATTGAAGAAGCACATATGAGGAACAGGCAATTAAATGCTGCTTGGGCCATGGAAAAAGGTGCTGCTGATAATGTAATTGAAAAAGTAACTAAAGATGATAAAACATTCTTTGTTGTCAACGATTACGATAAGTTAAGGGTGATTTTTGGTGACTTATTGAGACTCATCCAAAAGATTAAATCTGAAGGTGATTATGAAGCTGGTAAAAACTTAGTAGAAAACTACGGTGTACAAGTTGACCAAGCCGTTCATGCAGAGGTATTGGAAAGAGCTGAAAAATTAAACAATGCTCCTTACGGTGGGTTTATTAATCCTAAGTTAGCTCCAGAAATGAACGAAGCAGGAGAAATTACCGACATCAAGGTAACTTACCCAGATGACTTTACTGAGCAAATGTTAGATTACGCCAAGCACTATTCTCATTTACCGAACAATAACTAAAATAAAATCATTGTCATTACGATTGATTTTGCAGTGTAAAATTGTATCGAGAATCAATGATTTTAGAACTTAAAAAGTTTGTTCTCGATACTTTTCTTGAAAAACGAAACACTCGAACTGACACTTTTTAATACAAGATAACAAGGCCATCCTGCAAAGGATGGCTTTTTTATGACCGTTCACCTTCAAAACCTTGCCGTTAAATAAAAAAATCCATTTTTTATTATATTCTGATAAATAGGTTATAGATTTGATTGCATTAATAATGCTGCCTTATGAGAATAATTTTACCTCTTCTAAGCATTGTGCTATTTTTTAATAGTGCCTTTGCTCAATTACCAGTTAGTACATTACCTCAAAACAAAAAAGTTGTGCTAGAAATGTACAAAGGAAACTATGACATGTTCTCTTCAAGGTCGGACACTGCGACTAAATTTATAAAGTCAAAAAACCCTCGTGATATCTCAATCATAAATTATTACTCAGGTACTTTTGCAGATGCAAACTTTACAACTACTGTAGGAGATGAATTGCATTCTGAATGGAATATTTCATATTCTCCATCAGGAACAGTTAATAGAGATACGTTTAACGGAATTTTCATTTCCGCTTATAATAATTGGGATTCTATTTCAGATATTCTCCTATCACAAACGTCATATGTTAATATTGCATGTGAAGCCACTATCGACACTTCAACCAGGCTCTTAACATTAGACCTTACGAGCTATTTCACAGATGCTATTGCACCAAACGAAATATATTTAAATGTTGTAATTACGCAAGACAGTATTATTGGTATTCAAGCAGGTGGATCTACCTACAATCCAGCACAAGCATTACCAAATGATTATTACGTTCATCTTGATGTTTTCAGACATTCGTTAACGGGTGTTTGGGGAGACACTATTACCACGACCTCACAAGGTACATTAATTCAAAAACAATATAACTGGACTATGCCACTAGATATTAATGGTATTCCTTTAGATATTTCTAATATAAAAGTTGTCGCCTACATTACTGAAAGTAAAACGAACATCATTACATCATGTCATTGGCCACAACTACCCTGTGCCAATTTTTCTAATTTTAGTTATATTGATAATGGAAATGGGAATTATGATTTTACAAACACTTCTATCGGAAGTTTTAATAAAGTTCATTGGGCTTTTGGTGATGGAAGCACATCAACCTTAAACAACCCTAACCATACTTTTGCCGCAGATGGCCCTTATGATGTAGTTCTAGGGATTATTGATACAAATGAAGTAAACTGTTTCAGCTACAACTATAACCCTATTAATGTAACTAGTGTACCCTCTTCTGTACCTTGTAATGCAGGTTACTCAACGTATCTTGACACAACAACTTATGATATTATTGTAGTGAATAGTTCAACTGGAAACAATGTTACTTATTATTGGGATTTTGGGGATGGAACCATAGATAGTATGGGGTACCCATCTCATACCTATACGACACTTGGCCCACACTACCTTTGTTTAACTGTTGATGACGGTGCTGGTTGTGTTGACACTTATTGTGATTCTATTGGAATCTATGGAATATTCCCTAAAAAATCTGGGTTTAATATTAATGTTAGGCCTCCTGGCACAATAACAACAGTTGAAAGCAAAAAAACACTAACTAGACTCACTATTTACCCCAACCCAACAACTGGTTCTATTAACATTGATTTAGGAGAAACTTTAACAAAAGTAAAAACAACTTTAACGAATGGTTTAGGTCAAGTAATTTTCGAAAAAGAATATAGCCCTACTAATTTTATCAGTTTGGCTATTGATGCACCCAAAGGGATTTACTTTTTACAACTCCAAACCCAAAATGGAAAGACAATTACAAAGAAAATTGTGAAGGAGTAAACAGATATGTCATACCGTGCATAGCCGAGTTATTTTTTTACCTTATTAAAAGACTAAAAAGATTCATATTTTCCTTCCCTTTATCTCTCCAATCGGATGACAAAACATTGCAGTTCAAGCCCGCAATGGCAAACGATAATTTCATTACATTTGGACTCTTTAAAAATTAGAATGAAAGCAAAATTTAATAGAATACGAAAGTTCAAATACTACTTTTATAAGTACGGTATCCACAGAATTTTACCTGGTGACAAATTAAAGTTTGCTGGTCATCTTTCTACTTTATCAAAATGGATAAGTGAACACCGAGATTTGGAGTACACGAATTTTCCGACTAAAGATTTTGATCACGCCAACCGTTACGGTTTATTTCAGCACTTGGTTGATACCAGAGTTAAGGATGAGGCAATCGACTATTTAGAATTTGGTGTTTTTACGGGAAACTCTTTTAGATGGTGGATGAAAAAATCGAGCAATCAAAATTCTCGTTTTTATGGTTTTGATACTTTTAGTGGTTTACCAGAAGATTGGGGACCATTTAAAAAAGGAGACATGTCCGGTGGAGAAATTCCAAAAATTGATGGCGATAGACACCAATTTTATGAAGGTGTTTTTCAAAAAACTTTATTCGACTTTTTAGCAACTTATCAATCTGATAAGAAAAAGGTAATCCACTTTGATGCTGATTTATACTCATCAACACTCTTTGTATTGACCACTATTTCTCCCTGCTTAAAGAAGGGAGACATCTTAATGTTTGATGAATTTAATGTTCCGATGCACGAATACAAAGCTCTGAAAGAGTGGTCTGAATCTTTTTATATTGATTACAATGTTATTGGTGAAGTAAACAATTATTATCAGATAGCTATTGAGATAAAGTAAGGTTTAATCTAATACCGACAAGCACTGGGTTATCTTTTTTTGTAGCACAAAACTCAAAAGCCCCCCCTATCCTTAGATACTCCAAAGAATGTTAATTGTCTAAAAACTTTGCAACTCTTCTTGTGCTTTATCATAATCTTCAGGGATTCCGATATCAATAAAGTAGCCTTCATCAATAAAGCCTTCGAGTTGTTTTTGGGAACAATATTTTTCAAAATATTCCTGTTCCATAGAAAATTGATCAGGATAATTCAAGCCTTCAAAAATATTGGTTTTCATCAAGTATATGCCCCCATTGATAACCCCTTCTTTACAAAATTGCTTTTCTGCAAACTTGGTAATTCTTAAATCATCATTAAGCTCAACAGCTCCATAACGATCAAATGCTGTTAATGGTTTTAAAGCCAAAGTAAGTTCTGGGTTATTGGCAGCATGTTGTTCGGCCATTAAGGCGATATCAACATCAAAAAAAGTATCCCCATTAAACACAAAAACAGTATCAGCGTTCACCTTTTCTAGAGCTTGTTTAATTGCTCCTCCTGTTCCTAAAGGAGAATTTTCAATAACATACTCTATTTTACATCCCATATAAGATGACCCGAAATAATCGACAATAACTTCGTGCTGATAACCAACTGCCAAATAGAATTTCGAAATTCCTTTCACCAATAAGTCATCCAATAAAATTTGTAAAAATGGCACCTCATTAATTGGAGCCATTGGTTTTGGAACATCCTGCACTGATGTTAAACGTGTGCCAAATCCTCCAGCTAATATAATTGCTTCGTTTGTCATTTTGATGTCCATGTCATTAATCCTTCAGTTGTAAAATGGTATTTACAAACATTACCTCCAAATTGTTCCAAAACTTTAACCACATTGTACCTGGTGTTTTCAGGGCAGTAAAAGAAGAAAAAACCACCTCCACCAGCTCCAGAAATTTTACCACCAACAGCACCTTTACTTTTCGCTTCTTCGTAAATTTTATCAATCTCTGGATTGGTAATGCCTTCAGCCAAATTCTTTTTAAACTTCCAACCAAAATCTAATATCTGACCAATTTCGTGTAAATCTCCTTTCAGCATCACTTCTTTCATCCTAAAAGATTGCTCCTTCAATTTATCCATAGCTTCAATAGAGGAAGCTTTGTTGCTTTTGATATTAATCGTTTGCTTTTCAATTATTTCTGCCGAAACCCTACTTGTTGCGGTATTGTAAAGCACCAAATTGTTCTCTAACTCAAAAAGTATTTCCTTGTTAATTCTAAGCGGATTAACAATGACCTTGTTATTTGACGAAAACTCCATAAAGTTAACGCCACCAAAAGTAGCAGCATATTGATCTTGCTTCCCTCCAGCCATATCTAAATCTTCCCGCTCAATTTCGTAGGCTAATTTAGCAATATCATATTCCCCTAAAGGTAATTTTAACCATTCTACAAAAGCCCCAATAATTGCAACAACCATTGTAGATGATGTTCCTAAACCCGATCCTGCTGGCGCATCTGAATAGGTTGTTAAATCAAATGAAAGCGGTGTCTTCGTAAATTCTTTTACTATCCTATTGTAAACTCCCTTGTGCAAATCCAATAATCCATCGATTGCAACAGTTGGAGCAGAAGCTGTTTCAAAAAATTCACCTCTATCTTCAGCTTTAAAAACTATTTTACCATCTGTTCGTTCAGAAATACTGGCATAAGAATATAAGTTAATGGTCGCATTTAAAATAGCTCCTCCGTACTCATCAGAGTATGGACTAACATCGGTTCCGCCTCCAGCTAAACCTAATCGTAATGGTGCTCTACTTCTAAACATAACAATTTTAAAGTGGAAAGATAACTATTTTGTTTGTTGGTGCAAAACCTTGATACACTCTATCATCTTTTCCCAAGTGTATTTTTTCTTCTCCTCTTTAACGCCAATCAGAAACGCTTCATATCGATTATTTTCATAGAAATCTACTAAAGCATCTGCAACATCTTGTTCGTTCGGATTGGTGACATAGCCCACTTTATTGTGCGGAACAATTTCCTTTAGCCCGCCCACATCTGTTACCAGCATTGGTTTTTCAAAGTGGTAAGCAATTTGAGTTACCCCACTTTGTGTAGCGTGCTTATAGGGTTGAACAATAATATCTGCTACACAGAAGTAATCAACAACTTCTTCATCCGGAATAAACTTCGTTGCCAAAACTACCGCATCATGTAGTTGATGTTTTTCAATTAACTCCCTATAAACCGTATCATCTTCATAAAACTCTCCCGCGACAATTAACTTTAGTTTCCCATTATTTAATCGCTTATCAGCAAATGCTTTTAATAGAATATCCAAGCCTTTATACTGACGTATAATACCAAAAAAAAGCATGTAATTAAATTGTGGCTCAAGTGCTAAAGCTTTCAAAGCCTCATCTCTACTCTTTACTGGACCAAAGTTATCATACAATGGATGTGGCGATAATATTTTAGGTTTCTCTGAATCAAAAGTTTTTAAATCATCCAATACACTTTGTGACATTGCTAAAAATGCATCAACACTTTTAACAAAGTATTTATTTAAAATAGTATCCCCTATTCTTTTTTCGTGCGGAATAATATTATCAACTATCACAATAACTTTTGTATGCTTATTCTTTCTAATTCTTCGGGCAATAGTTCCTAAACTCGGGCCCATAAATGGTATCCAATATTTAAAAATAACTAGGTCTGGTTTTTCCTTTTTAATTTTATTTCCAACCCTAATCCAATTCAATGGATTAATG
>Ga0228614_1000804_pt1 | contig 15856 bp, 15 predicted proteins | sample 15DmetaG_FD_190531 | JGI IMG/M metagenome (GOLD analysis project Ga0228614, IMG submission 190531) | Seawater microbial communities from Monterey Bay, California, United States - 15D | ecosystem: Environmental > Aquatic > Marine > Coastal | place: USA: California | collected 2016-10-13
TGTTGATCTCAAGTAAATCAATAACTTTTTTTCTTAAATCATTAGAATATGGAACTGGCATAGTTTTTGCCAGAATTTTATTCTCCTGGCGCAAGAAATGCAAGCTTAATTTAGTTGGCTATACTAGAAGATGAAACTCACCACCTTTCTTATCAAAAGGTGGCTAGGCTTTTTATGGTTTTCAATCATTAATGATAGCTTTAATGTGGTAACGGCTTGTTTTGTGGTATAATTGGGCTCGAACCTTAAACAATATTAAGATATTGATTTTAACATACCACAACCTCTAATAGTGACAATAAAAAAAAATTACTACTAGAGGTTGTTAATTTAACTTTTGGACGCCTCATCATGAGACTGTTTGAAATCTTTTCCTTTAATTTTTAGGTAATTTTTAGGTAAATTTGATGCTTTTTTGTGCAATATACCTATATTAGGTCAAAAAATCATTGAATTGATGAAAATTCTATAAATCATCATTATGATTATATTTTTTTGCTTCTTCTATTAACATAACGGGAATATTATCTTCAATTGGATAGGCTAAATTACATTTTGTGCAAATGATTTTATCTTGCTCTTGAAGAACTGAATTTTTGCAAATTGGACAAGCTAAAATTTCAAGTAATTTCGGATCTAATTTAGAATTAGTCATATTATTAAACTATTATTTGACTTAGATCAGGTTAGCATTTTACTAATCTGCAGATTCTTTGTTAAAGAAATCCTTGTTTTCAAGTTAAAATGATATTATATTCATCTCTTCCAAGATTGCAATTTTAAAAGAAGTTTGTGTCAAGAGTAATATATAAAAAATTCAAAAATCTATCATTTTACATTTTTAAATCACTGCAATATTCCATTCGTGATACAATTTTACATGATGGTGTAGAGCATGCTGGATATTTATCCTTTTTATTTATTTTATCCTTATTTCCATTTTTAATTTTCTTAATTTCGATTGCTTCTTTTATTGGTAATTTAGAAATCGGTATGACTTTAATTAATATTATAATTGCAGAAATACCTGAAAAATTTCTATCTTCTGTTTTATCTAGGATTGAAGAAATTACTTCGGGACCACCACAAAGTGTGTTAACCATCGCTTTTATTGGTATTATTTGGACAGCATCTTCAGCCATTGAGGGCATTAGAACTATTTTGAATAGGGCTTATCGCATTGATTCTTTGCCACCTTATATTTGGCGTCGTTTATTAAGTATAGTACAATTTATATTTTTTGTTCTGATTCTGATAATAATTGCAGCTATTTTTTTAACATTTAGTATTTCTGATTTTCTTGATATTCTTGATATAAAGCAACATTGGCTTTATCTCAAAAAAATTATTATTATTTTAGTTTCAGTTAAGATGGTAGCCTTTATTTATTATGTCATTCCAAATACCAAACAAAAAATAAAAAATACCTTACCTGGAGCAATAATTTGTGTAATTTTATTTTGGCTTATTTTACAATTATTTGTTTTATATTTGCAGAATTTCAATCAATTTAATTTATTATATGGTAGCTTGGCAGGTATTGTAGCAACTTTAATGTTTTTTTTCTTAGTTGGACTTGCCTTTATAACAGGTGCAGAATTTAATTATCATTTTAATAATAGGGATTCTTCGTAAATAATACCAATTTCCATCTTTAAAGTTGGGAACTGGCTAATATCATTTTAACTTACAAATGAAATTTCCTCATTGGCCTTCACCAAAAGGATATCGTAATATAAAATTTGGTCTTGATCGGGTATATCAATTATTAGAAAGGCTTGGTAACCCGCATTTGCTTGTGCCGCCAGTAATTCATGTTGCAGGAACAAATGGTAAAGGTTCAAATATTGCCTATCTTGATGCAATTTTTACTGATGCTGGTTATAAAATTCACAAATATATCTCGCCACATTTAGTAAGATTCAATGAAAGAATTACTTTGGCTGGGCAAGAAATAACGGATGAATATCTCACAGAAATTTTAAATGAATGTAAGAAAGCTGCAGAAATTAAGCCAAAAATTGATGTAACATTTTTTGAAGGAATAACTATTGCAGCCTTTTTGGCATTTTCAAAAATAAAGGCTGATATTTTATTTTTAGAAGTTGGTATGGGAGGTAGGTTAGATGCAACTAATGTTATTTCAAATCCAATTGCTACTATCATTACACCAATTTCTAATGATCATCAAGAATTTTTAGGTAATTCTTTAGCCAAAATTGCTTTTGAAAAATCAGGTATTATTAAAGAAGGAGTTCCGGTAATTATTGGCAAACAAAAGGAGGAAGCTTTAAAAATATTACAACATGTTGCCAAAACAAAAAATTGTCCATTTTACACTCTGGGAGAGGATTGGGTTGTGACTGAAGAAGATAAAAATTTAAATATTAATATTAATGATCACAAATTAAAACTTCCGCTACCGGCTTTAATTGGTTATCATCAATTGGAAAATTCCAGTACTGCTGTTGCGGCAATTTTAGCGCAAGATAATCTTGAAATATCTGATTTAAATTTAGTTCATGGTTTAAAAAAAGTGAAATGGCCCGCCAGACTTGAAAAAATTAATTCTGGTAAATTGGTTAATAATCTAATTAGGAATTTTGATATTTATCTTGATGGAGGTCATAATGAAAATTCTGCCCAAGTTATTGCTAATTGGCTGATAAAAGAAAATATGAAATTGGTAAAAAAAGGCATTAAACCACCTCCTACTTATCTTATATGCGCTATGCTTGAAAATAAAAATATTTACCGCTTTTTAAAATATCTTTCTGGCAATATTGATTTTACCATTGGTATGTCAATTAAGGGAGAGGATCAAACTAAAACAGCGCAGCAGATTGCTAAAAATGCTTTAGAAGTTGGTATCAGAGCAATTGATGCTGATAATTTTGAAGAAGCATTTAGTTATATTAGAACAATAGATAGTGACAATAGTAAAATGAAAGATATTTTTTTTAAAAAATTAAATCCTTTTAAAAAGAGGAATAAAGCTAGAATTTTAATTTGTGGATCACTATATTTCGTTGGTCAATTTATGGAAGAGAATGAAGAAAAATAACTCCCAGAAAAACAAACAAGAGATTAAAAAAGAAAAATTACAATCTGCCCTGCGTCAAAATTTATTAAGACGCAAAGAATCAGATAATAATAATGATGATAAAAAATGTCCAAAATAGCTTTTCAAGGATCCTTCGGCGCTTATTCACATCTTGCTTGTAATGAATTTTATCCAGATCATGAATCAATAAATTACAGAAGTTTTAAAGAAGTATTTGTTGCGGTTGCTGATGATGAAGTTGATTACGGCATCTTGCCATTAGAAAATTCCTATGCTGGCCGCGTTTCAGAAATTCACAATTTATTACAAAATAGTAATCTTTTTATTATTGCTGAACATTTTTTAAAAATTGAACATAATTTTTGTGCTCCTAGGGGCACAAAAATTTCTGATATTAAGAAAATCTATTCTCATCCCCAAGCTTTAATGCAATGTAGTGAAAATATCTCTAAAGATATCGAGCAAATTAGCTATAGCAATACAGCTGATGCGGCAGCTTTTGTTGCCAAGAAAAATGATAAATCCTTAGCTGCAATTTGTTCTAAATATGCGGCTAAAATTAATGATCTAGAGATTTTGCAAGAAAATATCCAAGATAATAAAAATGACAATATGACTATTTTTATGGTTATTTCTAAAAAATGTGCTGAACCTGATCCAAAGAAAAAAATTATTACTACACTTTCCTTTACTATTCGTAATATTCCTGGTGCTTTATATAAATCTCTTGGCGGCTTTGCCACTAATAATATTAATATGATCAAGCTTGAAAGTTACATTCCGGGAGGAATTTCACATCAAGCTAAATTCTTTATTTCAATTGAGGGTAACCCTGAAGATAAAAATGTTGCTCTGGCACTTAGTGAATTAGGTTTTTTTTCTAAAACTACTAAATTAATCGGTATTTATAATGCTGATCCAAAAAGAGGATAATTATAACAGTTGATCACGCAAAATGAAAATAGCAATTATTGGATCAGGAATATCAGGATTGGCAGCTGCTTATTTTTTACATAAAAAATATGATATTACCATTTTTGAAAAAAATAACTATATAGGCGGTCATTCCAATACGGCCAAAATCAATTTTGATAAGAAAAAAATTGCTGTTGATACAGGATTTATTGTTTTTAATTTTAGAACCTATCCCAATCTCAAAGCTTTATTTGAAAAAATTTCTGTCAAAATTGAAAAAAGCAACATGTCTTTTGGTATTAGAGATTTTGATCAAAATTTTGAATATAGCGGTAATGATTTAGCTGGCCTTTTTGCACAAAAATCTAATCTTTTTAAGGTAAAATTTTGGAAGATGCTTTTAGATATTATCAAATTTAATAAGGCGGCAACAAAATTGGTTCAAAATGATAAAATTTCTGGTGATATTACTTTAGAGGAGTTTGTTGATAATTTAAAATTAGGAGAATATTTTAAAAATTATTATCTTTTTCCTATGGCAGGAGCAATTTGGAGTTGTCCATTGGAATTAATTAAAAATTATCCAGCTAAAACTTTTTTACAATTTTTTTACAATCATGGTCTTTTAACAATTTTTAATCAACCTCAATGGTACACAGTTAAAGGCGGGTCAAAGGAATATGTTAAAAAGTTAATTAAGGGCTTTTCTAATAAAATAAAATTAAATTGCTCAATCATAAAATCAGAAGAAAAAAATAAAAAAATTATCTTAACTGATAAGGAAGGTAAAAATTATGAATTTGATAAGGTAATTTTTGCTTCTCATGGCGATCAAACTTATAATATTATTAGTGATAAAACTAAGGAGGAGAAAGAAATTTTATCAAAAATAAAATATAGTAAAAATATTGCCATTCTACATCAGGATAAAAATCAGATGCCAAAAAATCAAAAAGCTTGGGCTAGTTGGGTTTATTTATCATCAAAAAAAGAAAATAAAGTTTCTTTAACTTACTGGATGAATAATTTACAAAATTTAGGAACAACAAAACCGCTTTTTGTAACTCTAAATCCTTTTAATAAAATTCCGAAAAAAGATATTATTGGGGAGTATAATTATGAACATCCAATTTTTAATTTAGATGGAGTTAAGGCGGCAGAAAATTTAGAAAAAATTCAGGGCAAAAGGGGAATTTATTTTTGTGGCGCTTGGGCTAAATATGGTTTTCATGAAGATGGACTTAATTCTGCCATTAATATTATGAAATATTTTGATATCAAAATAAAATTATAAAATAATTGAAATTTTTATCCAAAAAACCATATCTAATTCAGGGTGATATTAGGCATCACCGCTTTTTTCCTAAAGAAAACTCCTTTAATTATAAAAGTAGTTATATTTCCTTTCCTACTTCAAAAATCAATCAACTTAAAAATAAATTATTTTCACTTAATAAATTTAATCTCTTTGGTTTTTATCAAAAAGATTATGGTAAAAATAATCCAAAGAATTTAACAAAATGGCTAGAAGATATTTTAGAAGAACATAAAATTAATAATATTTCTAATATTATCCTTTTTACTCATCCAAGAATTTTAGGCTATGTTTTTAATCCAGTTAGTTTTTGGCTTTGCCTAAATGATAAAAATCAATTAATTGCCGTTCTCAGTGAAGTTAATAATACTTGTGGTCAAAAACATAATTATCTTTGTTCTAAAAAAAATTTAGAACCAATAAAATCCGATGAATGGTTGGAAGCTAAAAAAGAATTTTATGTCTCACCCTTTATGGAAAATGAAGGAAAATATAAATTTCGTTTTGAATATGGAGAAAATAAAATGAATTTTTACATTAATTATTTAGTCTATAATAAGTTAAAATTAACCACTTATTTGAAATGTAATTTTTTAGAATTTAATGCTAGAAATTTAGTAATTAATTTTTGCAAAATTCCTTTTGCAACTTTTAAGACTATCATTCTAATTCATTATCAGGCATTAAAATTATATCTAAAAAAAATTAAATATTATAAATGTCCTGAAAGATTAAAAAATAATTTAACAATTAGTAAAAATGGAACAAAAAATTCTTAAATATCTGGAAAAAGCCAAAAATGGCTATTTAGAAATTACTACTCCACAAAAAAATAAAATTAAAATTGGCGATAAAAATAGCGACATTAAAGCTGATATCACTGTTAATAGTTGGGATTTGGTTGATTTAGTTCTATCAAAAGGGGATATTGGCTTTGGTAAAGCATATATTGAAGAAATTTTTAGCACTACAAAATTAGAAAATCTTTTAGCTTTTATTACTGTAAATCAACAAGAATTAGAGCCATTATTTCACAGTAATATTTTATATTCAGCGTTTTTTCAGGTTAAAAATCTTTTTAAAAAAAATAGCCTTAGAGGAAGTAAAAAAAATATTGAATATCATTATGATTTAGGAAATGATTTTTATTCCCTTTGGCTTGATCCAACAATGAGCTATTCTTCTGGAATTTTTAATGAAGATCATTCTTTGACCATATCGCAAAAAAATAAATATCATAGAATTTTAGAGAATCTTAATAAAAATGGTTCCGATATTTTGGAAATTGGCTGTGGTTGGGGAGGATTTATTTATGAAGCTAGTAAGAGAGGATATTACATTAAGGGATTGACTCTTTCTGAAGAGCAAAAATCATATACAGATCAATTAATTAAGGAAAAAAATCTTAATGCTGAAATTTTTATTCAAGATTATCGCCTTGAAGAAGGAAAATTTGATAATATCGTTTCTATTGAAATGTTTGAAGCAGTTGGTAAAGAATATTGGAATGATTATTTTGCTAAAATTAAAAAATGCTTAAAAAAAGATGGTCGCGCTATAATTCAAACTATTGTTATTGATGATAAATATTACAAAAAATATCTTAAAACTTCTGACTATATCAGAGAATATATTTTTCCTGGCGGCCTGTTGCCTTCACCAAATATTTTTAAAAAGCTTGCTAATGATAATGATTTGCAAATCATCGATGAATTTCAATTTAGTGATTCTTATAATAAGACATTATTAAAATGGTTGGAGAATTTTAATAAGCAAAAAAAGGAAATTTTAAAATTAGGATATAGTGAAAAATTCTTTAAAAAATGGCAATTTTACCTAGCCTATTGTGCTGCTGGTTTTCAATCAAAGAGGACTAATATTATGCAATATTGCTTAGCCCATATTTAAAGCAACCTGGTGGTAAGTTTTCTTATAGCCAACTAAGTGTTTTGCTATGGGAAATTAAAACTTGCCATTTATTCAAGGTTTTTTATGATTTTTAGCTAATATCATTTCCCAACTTTAAAGAAATTTTTATTAAAAAAATTACTTTAAAGTTGGGAAATTGTATAAGAGGATGAAAAAATTATTTATTAAAGAAATCCTTGTTTTCAGGTTAAAATGATATAGAATATCATTTCTTCCTATTTAGGTAGAATTGAAATTAATTTACAAGCACCCGTGGCTCAACTGGATAGAGCGTTTGACTACGGATCAAGAGGTTGAGGGTTCGAATCCTTCCGGGTGCGCCAATTTTTAAGTCCGTTCCGAACATCTATTACCCCTTTCATAAATTAGTAGACTTTTAGGCGGCATATCTAACACTTTTCTTTTTGAAAAAATTTCTTATTTTTTGCTTATCTCTCTGTAGAGAATATAAATATGATCTGACTATTTTATTTAATTCTTCTTTTGTATGAATTAACCTATGTTTTACTGCATTTGCCTTAACATCTTGATTAACCAATTCATCTGGATTTAATTCAGGTGAAATATGCTGGAAGAAAATAGAACTCTATTTTATCTTTATGTTTTTGTTGCCATTCTTTTACTTTTTTAGCATGATGAACTCTTAGATTATCTAATATTAAGAATATTTTCTTATCTTGGTTTTTAATTAATAAGACCTTTGTATAGATCATTAAAATTTCCCTAACTTTCTCTTGGTTTTTTCTTAATTTCATCAATTTTTTCTTGAATAAAACAGCAATAAAGCTAGTATTTATCTAGCTTTATTGCTGTTTTATTCAAGAAAAAATTGATGAAATTAAGAAAAAACCAAGAGAAAGTTAGGGAAATTTTAATGATCTATGCAAAGGTCTTATAACGGCTTATTGTTGGAACTGATAGGTTAATATCAAATTTAGTTCTAATTAATTCTTTAACAGCATTTATAGTCCATAAAGCAAAAGGAAATTTTAACTGTTGAGGATTATTATCAGTTATTATTCTAACAATATTAGCACATTGACATGGCTTGAGCTTGGAGATGGTTTGAGGAGGTCTGCCAACTTTATTTTTAATGTTTAATCCATCTTCACCATGTAATCTATATTCTTTTAACCACTTTCCAAGGGATGACCTGCCAATAGAAAATATTTCCATTACTTCCTTCCAACTCATTTTCTTTTCAACAATACAAGCAATGGCTTGTTTTCTGATTAACATTTTTGACTCCTGAGATAAATTCCTAATATTTTGTATTTCCATACACAATATTATAAGAGCTTAAATTCTAAAAGTCTACTAATTTATAAAAGGGGTAATAGGTTACAGTTTTATATATCAGAGACATGTTTCAGCTAAAATAGTATTTATGCTATTCTGGATAGAAAGGGAAGAAAAGGGAGGTGTATAAAAAATAGGGAAAGAAAAAAAGGGAGGACTCGCAATGAGCACCCCCCCCCCTTTTTGGAAATAGAATTAATTAATAGTAACTTTGAATGCTAAAGAACAAACATCTTCATTTTTACTATCAAGATCGTAGCTATTATTAGCAACAACAGTATCGGACGAGTCACAATCCTGTTCTGCTCCAGCCGCTAACACAAAAACTTCCCTGATATCACCAGTATCTCTAATGCCATCGTCATTTTTATTATCAATTGAGAAAGCATCAGTTGCAGTTAATGCACCTCCTCCTTTAGTATCTATTAATGGGGCTGACAATACAGCATCGGTTTGACTTGGGAATGCTTTAACTAATTGTACATAATTTATGTTACTAACCGAATTGAATATCCAGCCAGCAGAATTTTCAGCAGAAGCTGGATAATGAGTATTAGGTATAAAACTAGTAGCAGCTGCAGAGGATTTCATCGCATTTTCATCCATGCCTGATGCAACATCAGAAGGTAATATTCCAGATCCAACTAGATGTAACCATGCATTTGAACCTTCATTAACGGTTGCGCGCCATTCAATAACATCATCATTATCACCAGCAACTGATTGTTGACCTAAAATTTGGTCAAAATCACCAGGATATTCATCGAACTTCATGAAGAAACTATTAACAGCAACTTGATATTGTTTTGCCTCATTTGTAATTGATCTTAATTTAGCATTTCTGATCAAACTTGATCCAGAAGTAATTGCAACAATTAATAAACCTATAATGATAAGTACAATAGAAAGCTCAATCAACGTGAAAGCTTTTTTACTATTTTTTTTAAAAGAGAAAGTTTTAGAGCTAGACATAACTTTTATATTTTTGTTAGAATTAAATACAACATGTAAATTGAGTATAACATTTTGCAAAGATAAAGTCAAGAGCTATGAAATAAAAATATTGTTTATTTTATATTCTTTTAAACCACCCGGAGTTCTTATCTCTAATTCATCACCATTTTTTTTGCCAATTAGAGCTCTGGCTATAGGAGACTTATCAGAAATATACCCTAAATCAATGTCTGACTCATACTCACTAACAATTTTGTAAGTAACAATATTTTCATTATCAAGATTCTCTAATTCAACATTTATTCCAAATGTAACTTTTTCGGTTGTTAATTGATTTTTGTCAATTACTTTTGCTCTTGATAGCTTATTAGTTAGGTCAGAAATTCTAGCTTCTATCATCGCTTGTTTTTCTTTTGCTGAATGATATTCTGCATTTTCTTTTAAATCTCCAAGATCTCTAGCTTCTGATATCTGATTAATAACTTTTGGTCTTTCAATATCCTTTAAGTTATCAATTTCTAGTTTTAGTTTTTCAAAACCTTGTACTGTTATTAAAAATTCTTCCATCTTTTACTAATATTTATAATTATCATTTTTAAATGGCCCCTCAATATCAATATTAATATAGTCTGATTGTTCTTGATTTAGTTTGGTTAATTTTATACCCAATTTTTTTAGATGCAATTTTGCCACTTTTTCATCAAGATTTTTTGGCAATAAATAAACATCATTCTTATATTCACCGTGATTATTCCATAACTCAATTTGCGCCAAAACTTGATTGGTAAAGCTGGTTGACATAACAAAAGCGCTATGACCTGTTGCACAACCAAGATTTAATAATCTACCCTCGGCAAGTAAGATAATTTTTTTATCATCAGGAAATATAATTTGATCAGTTTGAGGTTTAATATTATTCCACTCTAAATCCCTTAATTTTTCTACTTGAATTTCATTATCAAAATGACCGATATTTCCAACAATTGCTGAATCTTTCATCTGCTCCATATGTTCAAATGTAATTACATCCTTATTACCAGTAGTTGTGATAAATATATCAGATTCAGATATCACATCTTCCATGGTTAGAACTTCATAGCCAGACATTGCAGCTTGCAGAGCGCAAATTGGATCAATTTCAGTAACTATAACTTTAGCACCGGCAGTTTTAAAAGCTTCAGCACAGCCTTTACCAACATTACCATATCCTAAAATAACAACTTTTTTACCAGCAATCATGACATCAGTTGCTCTTTTAATACCATCAATTACGGATTCTCTACAGCCATAAAGATTATCAAATTTTGCTTTGGTAACAGAATCATTAACGTTAATAACTGGTAGCTGTAATTTGTCTTCCTTAGCCATTTGCATTAATCTAGCTATTCCTGTAGTTGTTTCTTCCGATACACCTTTAATATTTTGTAAAACTTCTGGGAATTTATCATGCATAATAACGGTTAGATCACTACCATCATCAAGAATCATATTTGGTCTCCAGCCATCCTTGCCAATAATTGTTTGTTCTATACACCACTCATACTCTGCGTCGGTCTCACCTTTCCAAGCAAAAACTGGTATATTTTTAGCAGCGATAGCCGCTGCCGCCGAATCAACTGTTGAAAAGATATTGCAAGAACTCCATCTTACTTCAGCCCCTAATTCTATTAAAGTTTCAATCAAAACAGCGGTTTCAACTGTCATATGAAGGCAGCCTGCAATTTTAGCTCCTTTCAATGGTTGTTTATCTCTAAATTCTTCCCTTAAAGACATTAAGCCTGGCATTTCTGTTTCTGCCAAAGAAATTTCCTTCCTACCAAGTTCTGCTAAATTAATATCCTTAACTTTATAATCAGTAAAATTGCTATCCATCTGAAATTTTGCCATATTCATTTTGAAACAAATAATGTTATTAATAATAATGCGATCATATAAAAACCAATATAAATATCCTTATTTAGTAGTCTTTTATATAGAAAAGATGTTAAAGACAAAAATATTAAAATCAAAATAAAATAATATAAAAACCAATTAAAGGTAAGAAGAATCGAGCAAATTATTAAAAATTTTGTATATTGCAATATTTGCAATTCTTCTATTTTACTTGCAAAAAATTTTGATTTTAGAAATTGATAAAAAATGGCAGATAAAAAAATAGCAATAGCTATGTAAAATAATAAATCAATTATTTGACCATCTTCAAGCACCCTAATAACTAAGGATAATGTTAATATGACATAAAGAATTGGATCATAGAATTTTCTAAAATTCCACTCAGTCACAACTAAGACTATAATACTGCTCATTAAAAGGGAGAAAAGGATAAATTCTTCCGAGAAGCCATATTTATGATAACAAAAAAGATAAAGAGTTACTGACAATATTTCAGTAATCAGATATCTTTTTGGAATTAAAATTTTACAATTAACACATTTTCCTCTTGTAAAAAGCCAGTTGATAATTGGTATTAATTCACGGGTACGAATAATTTTATTACAGTTAGGACAGCGTGATTTAGGGCCGAAATATCTGCCAAAGCAAGATTCCTCAATTGGAATTCTATAAATAAAAAGTGTTGCGTAAGAGCCAGAAATTGCTCCAAATATTGCTGCAAAAAGATATCCTAAATCCATATTATTTTATTAAAAAGTAAGAAATAATGTTATTTAATTTAAAACTTCAAACATTATAAATGCTGGATCATTTGAATAATAGTTATCAGATTTTCCATTATTAAATTCAAAAGTTACCGGTGTACTGATATTGCTATTTCTATATGTCCCTGTTAAGAATCTTCCGCTACACCAACCTGTAGGTATTCCTGATATATTAATATTGGTGCTAGAGCCATTATGACCATCCCAGATTGTTGCAGCTCCATTATATGTTGAGTTAGTTGCTAGGCCATCATCAGATCCATTTCTATCAAATGATGTACCGCTATGAGTTATATCACCAGTGTCTGATGTATTGTTAGTATTTGAAGATCCAACAGTAACTAATTTTACTTGCACTGTACTTTCTGTTCCTAATTCCGTCATTGTACCAGTAATGTCAGAGGATGAAAAAGGGCCTCCTGCTAATAGACTATCTATATGAATTAATTCTGTTTGATCACCATTTTCTACGCTATAATGAGGTGATCGTCCAGAATCACATGAGCTGCCATTGTCATTTCCATCCCAAAAATAATACCATTTACCTTCCACTTGTACAGGATTTATTAATCTACTGTCACCTGCAGCATGAGTAATTAATATTTCTGTTCTACCGCCAAATGGCAAAGTTACCTCTTCACAAGTTTCTCCATTTAGCTCTATATTACTAGTAGTAGCGTTGAATCTATATCTAATCATATTATCTGGGTCACTATCTGATGGTTCATAACCACTACTACATGGGATACCATCTGTAGCACCAGATCCAGAAGAGTAGGTAGGAGAGATAAAGGCTGGGTTGAAGCTAATTACTCCTGGATTATCTGCATTAGTTGGTAATGTATAATCAGTTCCTGCTATATAGGTTTTGGCAATGCAACTTCCTCCTCCTATAACGACATTGGCACTGCCATCAAAATAGTAATTTGGCAATCCTCCACTGGCTTCATAGCCAAGATTGCAGGAGAAATTTTGAGGATTGCCGATATTTATTGCTGGATTATAGCTAATTGCTGGATCTATAGCATTGGCAGGTAATGTGTAATCAGTTCCTGCTGTGTAAGTTCTAGTTATACAAGTTTCTCCATTGGTTTCAATATCTCCTGTTATATTATTAAATTGATATTCTATAAAATTCTGACTATCTGATGGTTCATAACCAATATTACAAGATATACCAAGTGATGATGAATTAGTATAATTATTTTTATAGATAGCATCATAGGTAATATTGCTATTAGGTGAGTTAGTAATGTCTAGATCAGTACCTCCTGTACCAACATTATAGCTTCTGACTGTGCAATCACCTCCTGTTGATAGATCAATTGCTATAGAGTCAATACAATCAATGCCAGATATACCACTACCAGTGAATCCTACATCACAAGTAAAGCTTTGTCCGGTGCCGTGAGTGATTGGTAAAGTAATGTCATTAAAGAAATTAGGACTAGGATAAGCACTTACATTACAATCATAATTGCCATTACTAGCAAGAGCTGTTGTAATTTGTCCATCTGTGATACCAGTTACTGATTTTAAAGTGGTAAAATCATCACCTGGGGCAGCTGAGGCGGCGATGAAGGCTTCAGCTTCTGAGACGGTCATAATATTACAAGATCCTGATGTAACTATGGCAGTTCCACCTGCCTGGCAATCAAAATCAATTGATCCTCCATTGTAGCCAAGCAAACCTTCACAATTTAATATTGTATTACCATAGTTAATATTTGTTGGATCCGTAATACCAGCATGTCCTGTAACTGAGCAATCATAATTACTATTACTGGTTAATATGGCATCTATTGTAGTATCTATTGTGGCATCATCTATTGAGGAGGCATCTTTGATATTTTGTCTGATTATGTTATCAATTATTGTTGGAACAGCTATGAGGGCATTAATATAGGTAGTAATTTCTCCTGTGGTACTGACAGGGCTGCAATCTATGTTACCACTCATATCAATTGCCAAACCATCAGTACAATTAAGATTAGTGCTACCAATATAATCAGCAATACAGTTGAAATTTTGATTAGTGCCATAAGTTAAGGGAGAGGTAATATTACCAGCGAATCCTGCGGGTATGTTATTGACCGGGCAATCATAATTATTATTACTTGCTAAAATGGCATCTATTGTAGTATCTATTGTTGAATCATCTACTGAATCAGAGGCGTCTTTAATATTTTGTCTGATAGTATTGTCTATTATGGTTGGTATGGCTATTAAATTATTAACATAGGTAGTAATTTCTCCAATATTACTAACGGCAATACAATCTGTATTACCATTCATATCAATATCGCCGCTAACACAATTTAGGGTAGTTGATTCAATATAATCACCAAAATCAAGAACAGTGGGTATTAGACTAAAAAATACAGGTATATTTAGAATATTACATTGATCTGTATTACAACTACCATCAATTGAAGTAATATTACCATTAGCATCTACAGTATAGGTTGGGGAGGGATCTGATGGGTCATATCCTGGATCACAGATAAGGGGAAAGGTGCCAGCTATTGTCAATTTTGATCCTGTTGGCACTGTCATTCCTGGATCAAGTGGATTTGAAGAAAATGCTTCTGTTGTTGATAGACATTTATTAATAGAGTTTGATATTTCAATTTGAGACGAGGTGCATAATTTTTCTGATACTGTCAATTTAGATATTTTTTTTAAAGGAGAGATAGGGACCCTGTACATTGCGGCTATCCTATTGGATTCAATAGATCTTTCTAATAGACCAAATTTATTGGAAAATCCAGTTATAGGACCAATTTTACCTTTAAAGTTTTTACCAATTATTATCCTTTTAACTTCAACTGATATGGGATCAATATTATTTTCTATGGCTTCTGCCCCATTAACTGTTAATATTAATTGTTTTTTACGACTATAATATGACAAAATTAAAGTGTAAGCTTCTGTTATATCACTATCTGTTGTTATAGCTAGGTTAATTTTTTCGTTTGGCCTATTAACAAATAGATTATCGTTAGAGTCTATCCCAAGTTCCAATACGGCATTTGATGCAGCAATATCAGAATAGGCACCAAATAATATTATTTCATTACCGGCAGCTATATCATAATCATTCCTTATGAAAGTCATTGATATAGTATATCCTCTGCCATTATCTTTTAGGAATTTTGTTTGATTAATATTATTATGAGAATAGACGTTTAAACCTTGATCCGAAGTGCAGCCATTATTTCCATTACCAAAAAAAGTAATTTCATAAGAATTTTTAAATTTAAAACAATTGCTTGCTAATAATGGATGAGAAAATAAAAAAAGTATAGCTAGAAAAAACCCTTTTAGAAAATTCATAGTATTTATTGGTCTTAACCCTGATTAGCTTGTTATAAATATGTAAATCATTTTGTATTATGAGTTAGTTTAAGTCAATGGAATTAAAAAACACTAATATTGAATGATGTCAAAAGAATAATGGTAATACCAAATTTTGTCAGTAACAAAGCTACTCTAAACCTAAGAACTTAGTAATTAATACAGAAGTTGCTTGAAATGAAAATTGGTATAATTTAAATAACCAAGAGCGATAGTTTAATCATTATAAAGAGGTATAGTCAAGGAACCTCTGATTTTCCTATTTAATTTTGTCTATTTTTTCATTTTTCAGAAAAAATTTTTATAATTTGGATAAAGATTGCTAATTTTGTTAAAAATTAACAATCTTTATCCAAATTTAGGCAT
>Ga0228614_1000807_pt1 | contig 15843 bp, 13 predicted proteins | sample 15DmetaG_FD_190531 | JGI IMG/M metagenome (GOLD analysis project Ga0228614, IMG submission 190531) | Seawater microbial communities from Monterey Bay, California, United States - 15D | ecosystem: Environmental > Aquatic > Marine > Coastal | place: USA: California | collected 2016-10-13
TAAAAAGTTTTTTATATTTAGTCATAAATACTTCATCTTCAAACCAATTATAATCGGCATTAAAACTATTTTTATCATTAGCATAATTATTATATTTTTCAGGATAAGCACGATAATACCAATTTCTTAAAGAAAAAAAACGATAATATAACCAATAACTTGTATCTATAAGAAGAATTGGTAAATCTAAATTTAATTTAGACATAATTTATATTTAATTTATATATAAATTATAAATTTATATATAAACTATAAATTTATATATACTATTAATTGATAATAAAAAAAAGGTTAAAACGCTATAATAATACTAAAATATAATAATACTAAAATTTATTTACATTTCAATAGTATCATACTTCTGTATTATCATAATCTAAATTAAGTGCTCCAATATTAATTAATCCATCATTATCAGCATCATCTTCCTCTTCTTCTTGTTCTTGATATGGTTTAACAGGATGAAATCCATTTAACATATATGGCACTTGCATATCTTTTAATTTTTTCTTATTATTTTTAATATTTTCTAGAATATGTTGTGGTATATCAGCACTAATTTCTTTTAATCTTTGATATTCTGGTATAATTAAAGCAACAAAATCTTTTATACTATCTCTAGCAATTCTTCTTTTATTCAGTTGAAATTTAATAGTAGAATGAAACTTTTCCCAAGATAAATAAGACATTCTATGATTTTCACTTAATTGGCTGACTTGTAAAAATTGTGCTACTGATGAAATAATAGATGTAAAAATACTAACACCACCAACACCTAAAATAATATATTCTGAATATTCAGGAAAATTAGCACTAATAAAATTACCAGTTCCTGATAAAGCACTAAGAATAATAATTGGTAATTGAAATTTTATATTTTTAATTGTAAAATGTTCTTGTGCCTTTTTATGTAAATAAGCGTTAATTTGTGCTTCATCACCCATTTCACTTAATATTTTTTCAATGGCATCATCCCAAGTTAAATTTTTAGTTGTTTCTATTGATGCTAAATCCATTATATTTATTATAATTTTATATTATTTATATTATTTATATTATTTATATTATTTATATTATTTATATTATTTATATTATATTATTAATACTTATACTATAAATATAATGAGGTTATTTTTAAAAATAAATAAAAAATAATTAAAAAATAATTAAAAAATAATTACATTGTCATCGCATACATATCTTGAAATACATCACTATAAATATCCATTGTATGAGTTTCTCTATTATCTACAAACTTAGTTTTTAATGTTTCTGTTTCGATTGAAATATCATCAATGAATAATGGATTATCTATCCATTGTTTATGATGAGGAGCAATAGTAGAATATCTTTTATACTCAAATGTTTTTTTATTTTTACAATTGTCATATAAATCTTTTACTTTATTACTTCCATTTATAGACATAGGGACAGCAAAATCATTATATCTTTTATGTTTTGTTTCATTATATAATTTAACATCATTATTATCATTAAGTATATATTTATTAGTATTGCTAGAATTATTATTAGTATTGTTAGAATTATTATTAATATTGCTAGAATTATTATTAGTATTGCTAGAATTATTATTAGTATTATTTATAAATTCATAATTATTATCTGTATAATGTAAAGCATCTTTTTTAAAATCATTATAAAAATGATTATATTCTATTTTATGTGTATAACCATCTTTAGGGTGCTTTACTAAGTCTGTTTTATAAGGTTCAACTCTGGATAATGTAGTATTATCACTAAAAAAATCTGTATAAGATGTTGGTGTCATAGGGCAGTGAGGTGGTAATAAATGCATTTTATTTATATCTTCATTTACAATATTATTATTTTTATAATTATTATTATTTAGTATAAAAGTATCATTCTCCAGAGTAGTATTAGTAAATTTATCTCTTTTTTGATTAGGTTTAGTATTAATTTTATACATTTTAGTTTATATTATTAACATATATTTATTAACATATATTAACTTAATATTAAAAACTTAAAATTTAAAATAATTAAATACAATACTATAATTTACATTTCTATAAAATATTTACCATCAAAACATATATAAATCATAATACCAATCATATATAAAATATAACTATAAACATAATCATTAGGATTTTTAACAAATATAAATGATTTACGTAATGGATATTGAACACATATAAATAATATCAAAATACAAGTATTAATAAGTATGTATTGATATATTTTTCTGCGTGTATCACTAATAGTATCATCTTCAATCGTATTTTTAATTGTTTTATTATTTTCTAATTTTTCTAATAATATATTTGTTAATTGAATAACTACTACACCAACAGCACAATATTTTAATAAACTAATACCAAAAAATCGACCACCATGAAATACATAGCGTTGTGCTACATAAGCAATAATATAACTAAAAATAACACTAATTAATAATGTATTTTTAACACTCGTATTTGTATAAAGAAGAACTATTTTTAAACTTTCTGTTAATCCTCCTGTAATTGTAGAAATACCAAACGATTTTAATGCTAAACTTTCTATCATTTTTAATATTTTAATTTAGAATGTAATTATATAATACTTATATTATAATTAAAAAATAAAAATAAAATATATTATAAAAAAAATACTAAAACATATTAATAAAAACTATATTCTATGATTTGTTTAATAAAATAGGGATTTGGTCGTGCTTGTTTTCTATATTTAGTTATATACTTTATTAATTCTTTTATAAAATATTGTCCTGCTTCTAATTTCATTTTTTTTACTATTTTATTAAGTTCATTAATATCTTTATAATTTTTAGTTTTATTAAAATCAATACTTATATTATTATCATTATTTTTCTTATAAATTGTAATTTCTTTTTTTAATTTATTATATATATCAATTAATTCATCTACATCAGAAAGCATTTTTTCTTTCTTATAAATGTTAAAACTTTTTTCTTTATCATTAAATTGTGGCATTATATTATTATTTGTATTTATTCTTTCATCATTATTACCATTATTATCATTATTACCATTATTACCATTATCATTATTACTATTATTTACACCATCATAGTTGGATTTTTTTATATTATCTTTAATAAATTTATTATATTCTATTGAATTATAAATATCATTATTATTTTCTAAATTTAATGATTTTTTATGAAATTTTTCCTGCATAATATAAATTAAAAAAGAAAGAAATAATGTAATACTACGAGAACGACCTCCCATACAATGTATTAATATTTTACCTCCTTGATTTAAACATTCACTAATAAATTCATTACTTATTTCAAAATATTTAGTTATATCTTGTGTTTCATCATCATATGCTTCAATATGTAAATAGTTAAATTTATCTTCAAATGGTGGATTAAATGTTGGTATAACACTAATAATATGTGTAATACCTAATCTGTTTAATAAGTCATAATTTGTAGATGTGCTATAATTACCTATATAAATATTAGGATAAACTAAATTAAAATCGTCTGTATCAGATAAATTAATGTAATTATTCTCTAATAATGTGCGCCCATAAATATAAATATCATCTATAAAATGTAAAATATCATAAATAATACCACCTGGTTCATCATTAAAATCTACAAAATTATTTTCATTTGTATTATTTTCAATTTCATTATTATTACTATTTACATCATTTTCATCATTTTCACCATTATTACTATTTTCATCATTTTCAACTAATTCTTTTTTCTGTATATGTATAAATTCATCGTCTGTTTTAAAAGATACATCTTTATATTCATTAAATTCCATAATGAAAATAGTTATAATAGTTATAATAGTTAAATTATTTATATTTATTTATATTTATTGTTTTAAAACTAATTAAAATACGAATTAATATTTATAATTATTTATTATTTAATCTTTATATTAGAATAATTAATTTATATGTTATATATATATATATATATATATACTTATGCGATTAAATATATAATAATTAATCTACAATAATGATTAGACATAGACATAATAAAAACAAATTAATACAACCGCTTTCTAGCAATACTAAAAATTTATTAAAAAAAATAAAAATAAGTATGACTAAGAAAAAAAATAGAGAAACAATAGATAATTATAAAATACCATCATTATTATCAAAATCATTTAAACATAAAAAATCAAACTACAAAGAAATAAAAGAAACTCATAAACTAAAAGATAGTGAAAAAAAAGAAGAGAGTAAGCATAATAAAGATACATATATTTCTAAATTAGTAGAGTTATATTATGATAATGATACTGTATCTAAACAATATCTAGATACAGCACATAAAAAAATACATATATTACCACATCAACGACGTGTTATCGTATTTGGTGATGTTCATGGAGATTTAGAAGCAACTCTAGACTGTTTTATTATTGCTAAATGTATAAAAAAAATAGAATTACCTAAAGATAAATCAGTAAAAAATATGAATTCTTTTTTTAAAAAACTTAAATGGATTGGTGAAGATACTTATGTAGTTCAATTAGGAGACCAAATTGATAGAGTAAGACCACAAAAATGGGATCATAATGATATTACAAAAGATAGTGCTTTTAATGATGAAGGAACAACATTAGAAATATTATATTTATTTTATTATTTAAATGAATTAGCAAGTAAAAATGAAGGGCGTGTTTTTAGTATTATTGGTAATCACGAAATAATGAATGTTGAAGCCGATTTTCGTTATGTAAGTTTAAAAGAATTCAAATGTTTTAAAAATCATTTAATAAAAACATATAAAAGAAATTCAAAATATCCATACGCATCAAATACATTAAAAAATAATAGTTATAAATTTAAAAAATCAAAAACAAAAAAACGAAATGAATTTTATGATATTAATAATACACATAATGATAATCATAATGATGAATTTACACAAGTTCCAGAAGGATTTAGAGAAAGATTATATGCTTTTTCACCGACTGGTATATGTGCTAATTTAATAGGTTCTAATAGTTATGTTCTTCTTCAAATTGGCAATTGGTTATTTTGTCACGGTAGTCCAGTATTGGAAACAATGCAAACATATACAATGGATTTAGTAAATAATATAGTATCTATGTATTTATTAGGTATAGATAATAAAAAAAAATATATAGAACAACATTATAATAATCTTACTAAAACACATAATAATAGTGTATTATGGAACCGCGCATTTGGAGATACTCATATTGATAACGAAAAAGAAAAACAATTATTAAATAAACTTAATACTATTTTAAATGAATATAATAATAAAAATAATGTTTATAATAAAGCCACTCATATAGCAATAGGACATACTACTCAATACTCTTCAAATAAAGGTATTAATTCTATATGTAATAACCGTGTATGGAGATGTGATGTTGGTATGTCTAGAGCCTTTGGTAATAGAGAGAGTGGGTCAAATAGAAGTCCACAAGTTTTAGAAATAGTAAATAGTAATGGTATAGAGCAAATAAATATTTTGAAATAAAGATTAAAATAGAAATAAAGATTAAAATAGAAATAAAGATTAAAATAGAAATAAAGATTAAAATAGAAAAGATTAAAATAGAAATAAAGATTAAAATAGAAATAAAGATTAAAATATAAATAAAATAAAAAATAAAAATATAATTACATTATAAATAATAAAATATAATTACATTATAGATAATAAAATATAATTAGATTATAACTATGTCTAAACTTAACATTACTTCATTAAAAGATAATAATGGTGATATGAATATGGGATATTGTCCTTATATGGAAATTAGTGCTCAAAAAGGAACCTATAAAACATTAACTGAAGGTTTAGTTATGCCAGAAAAACGTGATTTTGATTCTAATACTGCTATACCTGAAAGTGCTCCTAATGGTGGTTTATACAGAAATCCGCAATCTACTGAACCTTGGGCAAATATACCTATTACTCCTTCAGGAACAAATTTAATTCATAATAATTTAAGAAGTGCTAATCCCCCACCAGGAGCAACTGAACAATATATTGGAACTGACCGTTTAGGTAATAATTATAATCCTATGATAGGTGTGTATTGGTATAATCCTGAAGATAAACACGGTATGTATAGAATGACCGTTACTAAAAAAGAAGATATGAAACAATATTAAACTATGAAACACAAAACACTAGTATTCAACAAAAAAAATAAAGTTTACATTTTATATTTTTACATTTATATTCTATTTTAAGCGTTTTAATTTTTATTTTTTAATATATTATTTTTTTAGTAAAATATAAACTATAAATAAATTATAAATATAATTAACTTACAGACTACTTATAAAATATAAATTATTAATAATAATAATTAAAATGACTGAAACAGATAATATTATTATACAATCTCAACCTAAACAACTCTATATGATTTATGATGAAAAAAAAGAAATGGAATTAGAACAAGAATTATTAAATTATCATAAACAAAAAGATAGTGGTTATTGGAAAATAGCAAAAATGATTGTAGAACATTCTAGCAAAGATAAAAATAATACTGAATTTTTTTTAGATAGTATGGATAATGAATTTAAAAAAAATAAAGATACATTTGAAAATGTCGAAAAAGTATTTTACAAAAATGATTTAGATATTGATATAGTGTATGAATTTGATACTACCATTTCTAAATATATTGTTGAAAATTTAAAAATATTTAAATTTAAACCAGATGGTTATCTTTTTAAAAATGACATTAATCATAATAGATTTAATTTTACAATTACAATTATTACAAGTAAAAATAGTTATACAATAAATAGATATATAAATGAAAATCAAATGGGTTTTTTTAATTAAAGTATTTAGTTTTTATATCTAAATTATTCAAGTTCTTCTCCATTTAATTTACGCATTAATATTTCTTTTCCTGCTTCTTCATAAGCATATTTATATAAAAATGCTAATTCACTATCAGATAAAGCGTAATCTTCTTCAGCATTACAAATTTTTTTACAAGGAATATTAGCATGTTCAACATTATTACAAGATGATATTGTGTTTGAATTTTGATAATATATTTTATTATAATTTGTATTTGTAGGTATATTTAAAAAATTATTCAATGATTTTTTTTCATTTATATTACTATTTATACGAATACTATTATTCATATTATTATTCATACTCGCACTATTATTCATACTCGCACTATTATTCATACTATTATTCATATTATTATTCATAGTATATCTATCCTTAGGAAATAAATAATTCATTGTATGACACGTTAATATCATTAATATTAAAATTAATATAGATATTGCTACACCATCAGTATTTAATTTCATTTTTTAAATTAAAACTAAATATATTAAAAACTAAATATAGTTAATGTTTTATATTATTATTAGATAATATATTTTAATTGTATTAAATTATATATGTTTAAAATATAATAAAAAAATAAATATAAATTATAAATATTATATGAAATAAATAATTTAAATATTATATGAACTAAATAATTTAAATTTTAAATAAAGTATAAAAATGAATTACGAAGAAAAAGAACTTGATATTAATGAAATTTTTAATGAAGTAGTAAAAACAACACCTAAACCACCTAATACATATCCATTACAATTTGAATTAAATTCATTAAAAGAATTATTTGAGTTTCTTTTACAATTTGTTACAATGTTATGTAAAGAATTTTATGGCAATGAAAAAGGTGTTGTCAATTTAACAACATTAACAACAGAACAATTTAATATTATAGATAAATATATACAAAGTATAGGTTTTAAATGTTTATTTCAACCTATGGCAGCAAATGCTGATAATATAAATATTAGTTATTACAATAGATATGATAGAATTAATATTACACCAACTACAAAACTTAATGAATTAACATTTGGTATTAAATGTGATGCTATTTTATTTGTCATTAGTTTTGATCCATTGTAAATATATAATTTATATATATATAACTATTTTTATACTGAAATTATTGAACTATCACTATCACTATCATTATCACTATTACTATCAATATCTTCATAATTATTACTAATATTATTTACATTACTATTATTATTACTATTATTACTATTACTATTATTATTACTTATAGTTTCATTTTCAGTATAATTTTCAGTATAATTTATTTTATAATAATTATATAATAATCTATTTCTATTATTTTCTAATTTTCTTCTATATAAATCTATACTTTTATAATATCCAATATATAATAAACATAATGTATTTAATACTATTGGTATTAAAAACATTATTTTATCAATTTCTATAAAATAACTTATCCAGATAAAATTACTTATAATTTGTAAATATATATATAATCTATTAAAATCTCGTGTTGATTCATAATAATAAAGTTTAATCATTTGAGAACTATTATAAATAAATGCTAATAGAATAGATATTATTATAAATATATTCATTGTTAATGATACATCATTATCTAGTATTTCAAACTTCATCTTTTAGTTTTAGTTTTATCACTTTCATATTTATAGTATAATTAAAATAATTTTTAAATAAAAAAATAAGAAAAAATACAAAAATAAGAAAAAATACAAAAATAAGAAAAAATACAAAAATAATAATACATAAGAAAATTATAAGTTTTAAGGATTATTTATAATAATTCTATCACTAAATAACCGGCTAATAAATTCATAGCGTTCCCAATTACTACAACCACCTAAATTTTGAGTTAAACCTATTAAATTAATATCTTGACCATTATTCGCATTTAACATTTGGTCGTAATTTGGAACTAAATAAGAACCTTTTCGTTCCGGATATTTATTTTTTGGCTTAATCATTTTAGATAATTTTTCTTTAGTTTCTTTTGTATGTTTTTCTAAAAAATTACTACTTGTTTTACCTTTTGCTATATCATAATGAAAAATTTTATAAGTAAGAGGTTGATTAATAACTTTATATCCTGATTTCATAAATCGTTCAGCAATGGCATTATCACAACCCAAAAAACCTAATTCAAAATTATAATCTATATTTTTATCATTACAATCCAAAGGTGTTTTAAATAACCAAGCATCCTGTGTATTGGCGTGATACATTTTAGAAAAATTACTATCCATTTTTGAATTTTCTTTTAATTTTTTACTATTACTATTATTATCACAACCAATAAATTCGTGTCTTGATTGAGCATAAATAAATCCATTATTAATTTGTCCTATTATTGTATTCCATTTTGATTTATTATCTAAAAATATATCAAGATTAAGAATACACCAATAATCACCCGTATTTAAACTTTTATTTACTGATTGTTTATTAGCATAATCAATAGCCATTTCAAATGTCAGCCATTTATTTTCACAATTAATATTAGTTTTTTCATCACCATTATTTTTAACAATTGTATATTTATTTTTAAATAGTTCTAAAAGTTCAATATTATTATTTTCAGTATATTCTATACCTGTTCCAAAATCATATATCATTTTAACATAAGGATTTTGTAAGTTTTGATGAATACAATAAAAAAATTCATTTAATCTATCAACATTTGTTTCATTATAAGATTGTAATATAATATTAATAAATGGTTGTGGTTTTAAAATAGTATTTTCAACGTGTGATAAATAAGTATCTATTGAATTATATTGAAACAATTTTTTTTTACTTTCATTTTCATTTTTAATATTAATATTAGTATGAACAATAATATCACAAGGAATATTATTTTTTAAAATATGAGGATAATAATCTAATAATTCATCAGATACTTTTTTATTAATAAATGTAATAAAAGCAGATGCGTTATAAATTGCTTTTTCTCTTTGTATGATAACTTGACTACGCAATGGTAAATGATTATTTACAACCATGTCTGTTTTTTTATTTAGTTCCGGTGTTATATCATTTATTAATACAATAGTAGGTATAACATTACAATAAGTAAAAGCAGTAGATATAAATACATCAATTTTATTCATTTTACATATATTATTTAACATATCAACATCTTGATTCATAGTTATATAGTTAAAATCATTTACTTGTAGTATTTTAAATTTAGTTTCTAAATTTAATTCTGGTTTAAAGTTAAAACTAATACCATTTGAGGGTGTCCTTTTTAATAGTATAATTTCATAATACTCATTATCTTTATTATTTGGTAAATGAGTAAAAAACCGCTCCCAAATAGCAATAATATCGTTATTATTTGCTAATTGATAACAAACAGTATCTATAGCAATTTTTCTTTTCTTTTTATTTTTAATAGTAATATTAATATTATTATTAATATTATTATTAGTGTGAGTTTCTAATAGAGTTTTTGTATTAGTTATAGTATCAGACATTGTATTATTTATACTATCATTTATACTATCATTTATGGTATCAGTCATTGTATTAAAAAATATTTATATATCTTTATTACTTATAAAAATAGTTTTTAAATTGATAAAAATAAAAAATTATAAACTATAAAAAAATATAGTTATTAAACTATAATTTTTGATTTAGATATTATATTAATAACTATTGTATCTATCACCAGCCATCATCACTATGATATCCTTCACCATTTACATTTAATTCTGAGTTAACAAATGCGTCATCACAAGCATTTTTACATACCCAGTATTTGGATTTTACTTTATTTATTTGGTCGCCAGTAAACTCATACAAACATCCATTACAAAAGTGCGTATCGCACTTTGGACATTCCATATGGTCACAACCTCCATTTTTAGAGATTTTTATGTCACAACCAGGACAATATTTTGCCTCAGCAATATGTTCCAATGGCTTACAAGAATCACATAGTTTTTCCAAGTTAGCTTCATCTCCACCACAAGGCAATGGTTGAACAAATGCCTTACAACAATCATTACACCACATCGCTGCGGTTCCTGGTTGAATAGGTCCATTTGTTTCGAAAAAGCGTGTCAATGGTTCATATGGCGTGTCTTGTTGTTTCATACAAACTAAACAAGTCGAACAATTGTCAATAATTGCTCCTCGTGTAGGAGGTTGAACGTGAGAATCCATTTCTGTTTTGCAAGATTTACAAATGAAATGATGACACGAAGTCCAATGTGCATCTTCAATAGGAACATCATCTATACAACCCGAACAATATACAATTGCCAAAGGCTTAGGGCAAGAAAGACTGTGTGTCTTTGAAAGTAAACCCTTAAGTTTTTGTAAATATAATCCGAAAACCATATCATCATAAGGGTCTAATGTAACTCGACTATTTTTATAAAGAACAGAAATAGTGGGCATAGGATGTTTTTGTCCTTGTGTCATATGGTCCATCAATAAAGTTGTATTAGCCAAATTCATTGGTTCGCCACAGCGTATCATTTTATCCATTATGCTTGGTAAACCAATATGAGCTACAAGAAAACTAATTAAGTTAGCAACATTTAATGGTACTGTAATTTGTTCTTGTGCTACTTTGGAAGTAGATGACATACCCATAATTTTTTCTTCTTCAGAACTACGAACATCCTTTTCAAATGGTGCGTCTTCACTAAACTTACAACCTTGTTTCTTCAAATTAATTAAATAACGATTAATTAATTTGATAGGATGAGTTTCTGGTAAGAAATAGATGATATGCAAAATATAATCTGGATCAATACGCTCGTGTTCATTTACTTTTACAGTATTTCTATTGTATAATGATCTACTATGTGCCAATTCAAAAAATACGTCACTAATGGGTGTCACATTCTTACGCTTTACGTTGTGTGTGTCACTTGTTCCAGCAAATGTATATAAGTTACCATTATGATTATGTGCTGAACCTAAATTATGCATGAAATTTTCTTGATCTAATTGAAGAATCCATACAGAATCTACTGATAGTTCAAGAACAAGTCCAATTAATGGCACATTCTTACAAGGTTCTCCATTAAATGGTTTACACAATACAATGGAACCCACACGAATTTGAAAATTACCAGTAGTCATAAAACTCACATTCACATTTCGCCCCTTAAACTTTTCAGTAACAGAATTGATTACTTGTTTTATAGAACTATACTTTTGATTCAATGTATCGATTGAAGTAAATTTCTCAATGATTTCACTTTTAATAGCATCATTACAAGTTGCTAAAATGAATTGTTGATGTTGATTCAAAGCATCACTATAGACCTGAGCGATAATAGGTGAAAACCATTTATCGTTCATAATAATTTTACCATTATCATCGATTCCAAACATTTCTTGAATCACTTTGGGTTCAGCAAATACTTTTTGAAGCATATTAAGAAATTCAACAGGTAAATTAATATCCAATGTAAAAATTTTCATAATAGACAAAAATATTTGTTGCTTTGAAATGATAATGGTTGGAAACAAACTATGAAACATTAAACTCAAAGCCTTAAGAATTTCTGCTGATGTAAAAGCAGAACTAACAGGCATACCAGATTGTTTACTATCTTTTGCTTCATCTAATGAAATTATCTTAGGAGGAGCATTATTACGAAACAACTTCATAATAATAGATATAATGTGATATCCACTACCATCTTTAATAGCATCAATCATATCTTGTTTTGATACACTATCAATTGGTGGTAAAATCATATACCCATTGCTTTTAACAGTCAATAATTTCATTAAATTCTCGCTTGTTTCAGCATCATCTCGAACAGAATTTAGCAATTGTTTTGCTTGAACTGCGTCAGTTCCAGATAATCCTGGTATGATACCACTAATTTTGTCAAGATATTCTGTTTTATCATCTTGATAAAATGATAATAAAACCTTATGCAACAATTGATAAACACGATGTGAAATCAAAATACTCGGGTTTATCTTAATTGTATTTAACATAAAATCTCGAACCCCTGGAATTAATCCATTTGCTTCAAACATATCTGTTAACGTCGATACACCAACATCTTTATGAACCGAACAAATGTCTCCGATACGAATAAATCCTTCTGGAACAGCCAAAGTATACTCAGATTGCCCTGATTTTATTAAATCATATAATTGGCTAGGATTATTAGTTTTTGAAAATTTCAAAAACGTAACTGTAATTGCATTACTACATTTGTTCATAATTTCCAAAAGTTTTTGTGTTAAATTTCTGATTATATTTTCAGATGTAGTACACGCAAATGTCATATAAAAATGGGTAAGCTTATTAAACTTACCTGACTCTGCTGCTTCTTTTATATGATCACTAAATTTATCGTCATCAAAACTTCCATCTCCATGAAAACAAATACATGTAATGTCAGATGTGTTAAGAAGAGCACCTTTTATTTGCAATGAAGATGTAAATTTTGGTGTATTCATATACGCCCGCATAAACTTTTCCAAATTTGTTTGTAAAATAACAAATTCTGTTTTTTCACCAAATTCTGACAGAACCATAGTTCGGCACACATCCAAATCCTTTAGTGCGGCTAAATTTTCTGTGATGTGGCTTTTGGGAGAACTACTACTGTGTTTCGGCCAGTCCATAGATCCTGAACCATCAATAATGAATAAGAATTTATCTTCAGATTTAGAATCTTTGCGGTGTTGTGGTAAAATAATTTTAGCTTTACCACTATCCTGCTGTAAAGAGAGTAGATAAGTATCACTTCCTACACTTGCTGACGCCATCTTAGAAAAGGTAAATAAAACTTTTCAAATGAATAGTTTATGTAATTTCTATATTAATTTTTATATTTTTCAATTTTTTTTTTATTTTTTTATTTTTTCTGTTTTTTTCATTTATTATTTTCATTTATTATTTTCATTTATTATTTTCATTTATTATTTTCATTTATTATTTTAATTTATTATTTTCATTTATTATTTTAATTTATTATATCTAATTTCTATTACCAAAATTATTAAATGATTGTAATAATGGATTAAGTTGACTAACAAATTGATTAACACTATTATTAATTTGTCTATTAATTTCTTCTGAATTTATTCTTGGAGATGCGTTAGAGTTAGGAACTCGTTGATGAATAAAATTATTTATAAAAGGAGTGCTCATAGATACAAATGTATTAATATCGTGTAAAATTGGCTCAGTATTAATAATTGGTTCAGTTGTATTATTATTTGTATTATTAATTTGTGCTTGAGTTGTATTTTCTACATCTTCGTAATCTTCACCTTCTTCATAGTCTTCTTCCTCTTCCCCCTCTTCATAGTCTTCTTCCCCCTCTTCATAGTCTTCTTCTCCCTCTTCATAGTCTTCTTCTCCCACATCGCCTTCTTCACTATTATCAGTATTATTATATTCACTATTATCAGTATTATTATTATTATCATTATTACTATCATTTGATATAGTAATATTTAATAAATCATAACGACAAAAAGGACACGTTGTATGATTATCTAACCAAGTATCAATACAATTAATATGAAAAAAATGATTACAATTATGAATAACACGACAAATACTAGTATCTATAAAAGTCAATTGACAAATTGAACACATATCATTCATATTCCTTTCATTATTATTATTTGTTTCATTATTTGTTTCATTATTAGTATTATTATTTAAAATATCACAATATCTAGAAACATTTGTTATTAAATTGATATTAGATAATGGAATTCCTTCTTCTTCATATGTAAAATCATTATTACTAGTTGATGTTATTGTTCCTACATATCCTTGTCCTATTGTTCCAAAACCATTATTTATTTCAAAATTATATTCTATATTTGGTATATCTGACATATCTGGTATATCATTTATAACATCATTTAAAATAGTATTTATATTTAAATTTGAAGTATTAGTAAAAGGTAAATTAGAACTAAAAGTATTTCTAAATACATTACTATTTGATGTAGAATTTGTAGTTTGTGTAGGTATAGGTATAGTATATAAATTATTTCTATTCATAGGAAAACGTGGTTCGGTAGGAAAAGTATATGGAATTGGGGTAGGAATAATTGGTCTTCTTATATTAATATTAATAGGGTCATTATTAGTATTCGGTGTATTAGTATTCATATTCGTCGTATTAGTATTAGGTATAGAATTAAATAAATTATATCTATAATTCATTGGATTTGGATTCGTAAATAAACTATTAGTTTGATTATTTTGATTGTTATCATAATAATTATTATTAAATCTATACTGATGTTGAGGATAATTATATATTTCTCTATATAAATGATATGGAATATAATGTCTTTCTAAAATAACACAATTTTCAGCAGGATTATTTATGGAATTATTGGTATTATTTGGAACACTATTAGTAGTAAAAGTATTCATTTTATAAATTATTATATTTTTATGTATTTTATGTTTTATAATATAAAATATTTATAGTTTTAACTTATTAATTTTAGTAATTAATAAATATAAAACTATTAAGAATAAATTATAAAATAAATTAATAAAAAATTGATTTATAAGTTAAATAATTTTTAATATTATATTATTAATAATTACTAATATTTAGAATTAATATATTTATAAAATGAATAAATGTAGAGGAATTATTAATCCTGGAAATTATTGTTATTTAAATTCGGCATTACAATGTTTAGCATCTAGTCCTTTTATTTTAAAGTTTATAAATGAATACATTGGACATGATAATGATATTATTAATACTATAAAAAAATATAATCTAAGCACATTTAAAGTAAATCAAATAAATTTAGAGGCTGATAAATTATTAAAGAATAAAGATACTTTAACAATTCCTAAAAAAGATATAGAAATATTAAACTATATAAGTAAAAATAGTTATCTTTTATTTCTCTATTTAGTATTTAAAGAAATAATAGTTAATTTAAATAACAATAATCCTCAAGTAGTAAATAATAAACAATTTATTACTATTAATAAAGAAATA
>Ga0228614_1000809_pt1 | contig 15825 bp, 11 predicted proteins | sample 15DmetaG_FD_190531 | JGI IMG/M metagenome (GOLD analysis project Ga0228614, IMG submission 190531) | Seawater microbial communities from Monterey Bay, California, United States - 15D | ecosystem: Environmental > Aquatic > Marine > Coastal | place: USA: California | collected 2016-10-13
GTAATGATACACCACAAGAAGTTGTTAAAACTGATGTGGGTATTACCACAACAGGGTTCACATATAATAATAACAACACTTTAAGTATAACTGATGATAATGGTGGTTCACTTAGTACTACCATTAATGAAATGAGTGGGTTAACAGTTAACGGAACTTTAGATGCAACTACAATACTTAGTGGTGGTACTAACTTAACTACTATAATAGAAAGTTTAGATACATACGTTACTGGTGGTACTGTTTCAATACCAGCAACTGATAACACAAATTCAGCGATAATAGGGTTGTTATACAAAAACTCTGAAGGGGTTCCACATACATTACCTTTTGAGGATACTTATACATCGGGAACAACATTTAATTCCAATCAAGCAAGTTTAACAAGAAATGATGGTACTGATGTATTATTATTAACTGGTGGTACAAACGTAACATTATCAAATCCTTCTGCTAATAAAATTAAAATTGATGTTTCATCATCTTCATCATCAATAGAGACGGGTAATATTCTTTGGGTCGATAATATATTTGGTGATAATGCTACTGCATTGGTAGATAGGCAAGATAAACCTTGGGCTAGTATTGCGGTTGCACTTACTAATGCTTCACTAAATGATACTATTATAGTAAGACCTGGAGAATATGTAGAGCCAGATTTTACTTTGGTACCTGGTACGTCATTAATTAGTCAAGGTGGACCTAAAGTAACTTATATTAGTGCCTCTACAAATACTGGTAACTTTATAACTGTTTCGGGGTCTTCTTATATGGAGGGGTTTACAATTTATACTCCAACTGACGATTCGGCTGCACTATATTATAATGACCCTAGTGGTAATGTAGTGACATCAATAAATGATGTGCATTTTAAAGGTAGTAGTATTACAGGTGGTACGGGGGTAACTTTAGGTAAGGGGTTGTTAATGGATTCTGGATTAGATTCTACAAGTAAAATAATTTATAGAGAATTTAGGTATGCTGGGGGTAATTTAAATGTATTATCTGAAATTAATGGTGGTATTTTTGCTTTAGATGGGATGCATGTACCAGGGGGTGGTACAATTAATAAATCTATTCAAATGAATGGTGGTAGGGCACAATTAATTAATATTAATGTAGGTAACCCAAATTGTAATACCGCTTTAAGTGTTAGTGGTACATCAAGTAATTTTCCAAATATAGTAGGTTTTGGGGTTAACTTGTTTAATGTGTCAGTAGGGGTTGAAATAACATCAAATTTTTATGATGTTGAATTACAAAATGGTAGAATAGAAGGTGGGGTAGATAATATATTAATCGCAAGTGGTTTGACAGGTTCTAACGGTAGATTAAATATTACTTCATTTTCGATGGATTCTACTAAAATTATAGAGCCTTATACATGGTTGGACTCTGAACATAAATTTATATATTCAGATATAGGTATTTCTCAGAACGTTGAAAATATTTATAGGAATGATGGTAATTTGGTAATTGGTAAACCATCTGAAGGGAGCGGATTAGCTGTTGGAAAGGGTACTGAATATCAAAATTTAATACATATACATAGTAGCGGTTCTACTGGGGAGAAAGATTTAACATTGTCAGCAAAAACGAAAGGTATTAATTGGTCCTTTGGAGCTTTATTAGCTGGTGAACAACTTTATATTGGTAGTGAGCAACAAGATTCAAATGGTGATTATATAAATTGGACCGCTTTTGAATTAACATATACTGGTTTTACAGGTGGTACATATGCAATTGAATATTATTCTGGTGGTACCTGGATAGATGTTAAATATCAAGTAACTAATAGTGATAAAAGTTATAATTACGCTAATAAATTATTTGGTAGGTCGATTGGTGTTAAGGAGGATGTTAGAATTGGTTATGGCGATGTTGGTGGGGTAGGATGGAGTGACTTGACTTTGTTTACACACACATGTAAATGGATGAGAATTACAATGGTAACACCTCCATCATCATTACCTCAATTTGATTTATTTTGGTTAGAGAATTCACATACAAAGATAAATAAAAATGGTATTATTAGTTTTTTTGGTGATGCACTGTATAAAGACACATTGATTTCATCGGGCAATGCATTCGGTGAATCTGGTGGTGTAGTGGATGCTTCGGTACCTGTTGGTTCTGGGGGGTTACCTACAGGTTGGAATCATGTAATTAAAAATTCAAAATTAAATCAAAATGGTGATGCAATTTATTTACAGGCGGCATTACCAAAGGGTGTTTGTACTGCATATCCAGTTGATATAACATTATATTATGGTTTAGACCCTGGGGATTCTTCCTCTTCGTTTACAGTGGCACCAAAATTAATAACCTCTTTTTTGGCTAGGGGGGCTTCGGGGAATTTCGTGGCAGACCCTACGGGGGGGTTGTTACCAACGCCTAGAACAATAGAAAACACTGAAACTTTAACATCTTCACCTGGTTCTGCTGTAACTTCTGATTTGGTGGAGACTGGTTTGCCCATAGCAACTTATGCTGGTAAAGCGTTATCAATACGTGATATTACATTTGATATTGATGATTATTATGAGGGGGACGGGTTTTTATTAAGGATTGAATTAGATGATGACGGGACCCCAAATAATGATATTGTTATATTTGCGGTTGAAGTTAATGTAGTTAAGTGGGTGTTAGGTGAAAGAATAAGGGTATAATAAATTATATATAAATGGCAACTAAAAATCAATTATTATTAACATCTGGATTTACATCTGTAGATACTATCACGATAACACATAATTTAAATAGATTAAATTTAGATTATAAAGTTTTAATAGATAATATTTCTAGACCAGACTTAGTTGATGATGTAGTTTTTACTAATGGAAATGAAAGAAATGAGTTTACTGTAAAACTAACTTCATCGAACACAGGTGTTATTCAAATATTAGATACTGATAGGTACCCAATAAACTTACCTAACCCTGAAAATAATTTAAAGTTACAAAATTTGTTAGAAAGTAACTTTTTGTTAGATGTGTATCAGAGTGGTTCAACAGTACTTAACGAAATAACTTACACTAGTATATCATGGGATAATCAAGTTATTTTAGGAAGTAACTATACGCATGTATTGGGTGGTTCAAATATTAGAGTTGATTCTAACGGAATATATAGGGTAACATATAGTATAAGTATTGATATTAGTACTAACAATAGGTCAATAAGTAGAGCTAGACTTACTTTAAATGGGGTTGAAGTGCCTAGAAGCGGTGGGTACGCATATCATAGGACTTTAGCTCAAGGAAAGGGTACAATTTCAAAAACAATAATAATACCATTATCTGTTAGCGATATAATTGAGTTAGAGGCAATTAAATTTACGACAAATGGTGGGTCGAATATATTATCTACTATAAATAACGATAGTAATATAACGATAACAAAATTAAACAATGGATAATGATTAGTTTAAGCGCATCCGCAGTCACACTTATATCTGATTTGGGGTATACATTTCCAATAGGTATCACTAGTCTTGTGAGCCCTGGTGATTTATTTACAGTTGAAGATATTAGAACGTCTAATGATATAGAGGTAGCTTTAACAGGGGGTACTATTAATATAATAGATGAGAATAACGTTAAGTTAACAAGTGTTAAAAATATTGGATTGGGTGATGTTAGTTCTGGTCAAGCGGTAATTAAGAATGCTATATTTACTAATTTGACTGCTACAACTATGTCAGCATCAACAGTTATGATTAATGGTGTTGTTGCACAAGTTACGGACACATTTGTTACGGGGGCAACCCTTGATGTGATGGTACTTGAACTAGAAAGAAATGGAGGGTTGTCAGACATTACTGTTGATTTGTCATCTATTTCTAGTGGTAGTGTATTTGGGTCTAATTATTATACAGCACAAAATTTAAATATTCAAACGACAGTTAGTGAGTCTTATGTTAACGCTTTAACATTTACTACTAATAGCATTCCATCTGGTACGTATAGGGTTTCTTGGTCATATGAGTGGAGAGGTGACACTAGAGAAGATTTTGAAGCTAGGGTTACTGTAGATGGCAGTGAGATTATGGAGGTTAATATGGAAGCTAAAGATAATAGTAATTATCATGGTGTTTCTGGGTTTAGGAACGTAAATTTTGGTTCAAGTGGTACACATGTTGTTAATTTTGACTTTGCCACCGAAAATAGTAGTAAAACTATGAGAATAAGAAATTTGATATTGGACTTTTGGAGAGTAATTTAAAATTAGAAAAAAATGAAATATAATTTATTTGGTTATGTAATAAGTGGCGAAACTGTTGGTATTGAAAAGTTATTGTGGGATGATATTGAATTAAATGGTAATGAACCATTTGTGTTAGCTAGTGGAACCACATTAAGTGGTTATACTAATATAACTTCAATTGAAAATATGTATAATTTTGGGTTTAACGCTATCAATGATTTTCAAACGTGGCAAAAAGGTGTTAGGTTATGTGGTTACGAAAAAGGTTGGTCGGCAATGACAGTCACCGAAAAAGACCTTATAATTGATAGTTATGGTTACCCAGAAGGGTCTACAGAAATAATAACTTATTTAATTAATGAAAAGGGGATGACTCAGAGTGAAGCTGATAAATTTTTATTGGATTCTTGGTACGAATATTGGAATAATTTTTTAGAAGATTGTCCACATAGGTGGCATGAAGCGGCTAAGTTAACATTAAGTTATTTAGAATTTTGGGAAGTTTCTAAATTATTAGATAATATAAATGTATTAATTGATAAATATATATTTGCTGGTAGGTTAGGTGTTGGTTATGGTGATACTAGTTCTGGTTTAATGAATTTTATTTACTCGTCTTCAATATATCTTGATGGTGGGTTGGAGGAATTTTGTAATAATAATGGTTATGTATTAAAAATGGGTAATTATAGTGATTTTAAATTAGATTTAGAAAATATTTTACTAGACTCGTATTTTTGGCCAGAAATTAAAAATTATATTTAATTATGGCAATTAAAGTTAAAACGTTTAATTTAAATGGGGTAGTAAAACAAACTGGGTTTGGTAAACCAAATCATATGGCACTAAAGGGTTCTGAGTTTACAGATTTGACTACTACTAACATATATATTAATGAAAATGGTTTAAATACTTGGAAATTAATTAATTTTACTGGGGGGACAAGTGGTGGTAAATTTATAACTGGTAGTACCTTTAGTAACAATGAAGTAACGTTAACTAGAAATGATAGTGTAGATGTATTTAAACTAAGTGGTGGGACGAATGTAACACTTTCTAATCCATCTTTGAATCAGATAAAAATTGATGTTCCGTCAAGTGCAACACTAACTGGAGGAACTTTCGATAATAATAAAAATCTATTAACATTAGAAAAAGATGATGGTACTAATATTAATATAACTGGAGATACATTATACTTTGAAACTGAAATGTATTTTAGTGTGGAACAAACTGGTATAGGTATTAAATTTTCAGACTCAAATGGTTATATACTAAAAGTTTATAATGTAAACACAATAGAAGCTATTCAAAATAATAGTGGGATAAAGATACAACTTAATGGTGGGCGTAAGATAATAATAAATGAATTAAATTTATCAACTACCTATATAAATAATAATTTAGTTACTCAAGTTTTATCAACTGCGTTAACTGAATTGAATTCGTTTTTTCAAAATACTGGTAGTATTGGTGGTACTCCACCAACTATTACTAGTTCGTCAACTATATATTTAACTCTTGGCAATTCAATTAATTATATACTAACTGGTACTAATGCAGTTGCTTATAGTTGGGAAAACCTCCCTAATGGAGTTGTAACCGTAGAAGGTAATACTAGAAATATAATAGGTGGTAGTGGATTAAGTGCTGGTCTTTATGTGATAACAGGTAGAATAACTAATTATTATGGTGAAGATACTATTTCAATTAATATAGTAGTTTCCCCAGTATTTGTTAATACATATAGTATAACTGGACAATGGCAAGTTCATTACACTAATTCAGTTTCTGGACAGGAGAATAACACACCTTTATATAGACCAACTATGACAGGAACAGCATCAGATGCTTGGAGTATGATGTGTTGGTTTAAGTGGAGAACATTTAATTCGAATCCACAAAATTTATTTCATTTTGGAAACCCAAATAGTAGTACAGACGGAAAAATTTATGCGCAGGTTAATATTGTTAGTAATAATATAGAAATAATATTTTATTATGGTACTAATACTAATTATTTACAGCAAGTTGCAACAACCTCAGTATCTTATTTAAATTGGCATTGTTTATTAATAACGTATACAGGTGGAGATACTGGGAATAATTCATCGGATATTTTAAATTACCAAAATCAATTTAAAATATTTTTAGATGGTAACCAGGTATCAACAACAAATTCTAATGGTAATTATGGGTATACAGGGTCTATTGATGGGACTACAAATAGTAGCGCACCACTTAGGTTACTTAGAAAAGGATTTTATAGTAGTTTTGCTCCTTATTTATATGTTGATGAAATGTCTTTTTGGGCTAGTGATGTAAGTTCTGACGCTAGTACATTGTATAATTCGGGAACACCTTTAGATTTAACAACATTATATACCCCACTTTATTCTGATTATTATAGATTTGGTGACGGAACTGGCGATATAACTAATTATCCAGTTATGACAAATCTTGGTTCTGGCCCAGATTTAACAATGGTAAGTGGTAGTGTTGCGAAATATATTAATGATGTACCCTAGTTTTTTATTATTATATTTTTTTTTAACTATATTTATATAAAAATATAAAATGGAAAGGAAGTTACTTAATTTATCTGGTGCTGGAACAAAAATATCTGGCCTGTGTGGAGCCTGTGACTATATTTTTAATGTTTTAGGTTATAGACCTACGGATATAAGTGGTATTAGTTCTGGGGGTATTTTATCGGTCCCGATGGCATTAAGAAAATGGGATTTATTAAGAGAAGTTACTCAAGTGTTTGGTATTGATGATATATTCGATAGTAAACCAATAAACCAAAGAAATAGAGTAAATTTAAAATCAATATTTAGAGCAATATTTGGTAAGCCTTCGCTTGGTACTCAAAATAATTTGAAAAAAACCATATCAGATATAGTAACAGAAAAAGAATTTATTAGGTACCAAAATGGGGATTTTCCTAATTGTTGGATAGGTGCTGTTGATTTTAAAACCGCAAATAGACTTATAGTTAATATAAAAGAAAAAAAATATACATACCAAGATTATATTCAATTGACAAACGCATCTGCAAGTATACCGCTCGTTGTTGAAGGTGTTAAATATTCTTATAATAATAAAGATAACATACTTTATGATGGTGGTGTTAGAAACCATATACTTTCGTCTTGGATGTTAAAAAATATACCAGGTGTTTCAGAGAGTATATCGATTTTTTCTAGACCAGAAAGATATATTGATATACTTGATAATGATTGGACAGACAATAATATTATAAATGTTTTTATGAGACTTAATGATATAAACGCTATTGAGATAAGTAAAAAGGATGAGATGGAGGAAAGGTATTTAATTGAGTTAATGAATTATAAATTAATAGATAAGGTAAGACATAAACAAGTTTTTATACCTTACATTATAAAAGATATGTACGATACTGACCCTATTAAATTAAGAAAACTTTATAATTTTGGGTTTAAAATTGCTTTAAATTCTCTTGAAGACTGGTAATTATTCAACATTTAAAATCTTTTGTATTTTTGCTACATATTTATTAAAAGAACAAATAAAAAATAATAATTAATTAAAATATTAAATAATGGCCGATAGAGTATTTGTGAGTCCAGGTGTGTATACATCAGAAAGAGACTTAACGTTTGTTACAAGACAAGTTGGTGTAACAACACTTGGTCTGGTTGGTGAAACAACACAAGGACCAGCTTTTCAACCTATTTTCATAGGGAATTATAATGAATTTCAATCATTTTTTGGTGGTCTTAACGCTGAAAAAGTTAAGACAACTGGTGCGCCAAAATATGAATTACCTTATATTGCTAAGTCATATCTAGCTGAATCAAATCAATTATTCGTAACTAGAATACTTGGGTTATCTGGTTTTGATGCTGGATTGTCCTGGGGTATAACACTTGACGCTGCATTAGATTCTACTACAACTGGTGTTACGTCAAATAACACTTATAGTAGTTCATTCTTAACATATTCAGCTACAACAGGTGGAACGTTACTTAGTGTAACTTCAAATGATGCATTAATTCAATCACTTTATGATAATGGATTGTTAGATGCTAAGTTATCATTTTTGCCTAGTGCTGATACTGGTGATACATCATCTTCAGCAGCTGTATTTCAAAAAGATAATGACACATTTAGTGGTGCAGCATTCACGATTTATGTTTCAAATACTGGAACTTCTGGAACGAATATAACTGGTGATACTACTGGTACTACGGTTCATTATTCTGGTACTGGATATTCTGATGTTGAAAATAAACTAGTTGCTTTACTTAGGAGTAGAGGTTCGTATGATGCTGATGAAAATATTAATTTCGAGATTACTGGTTCAACTGACATAGGATTTGATACGGGTGTTACTACAGCTGAAACAGATGGTAAGGGTAACTTCGGTATTACTGGTACATCAACAGCTAGTGGTGCGTTTAGTTATAATCTTTCATTCGATAATACTAAGAAAAATTATTTATCAAGAGTTCTTGGTAGAACAGCACAGGATGGTAAGACTGCATTATTTGTTGAAGAATTATTCGGTGGAATGTTTGATGATTTGTATGATTCAAATAAAATAAGGGGTATAAATATTGATTCTTTAATAGATTATTTAGATGATTTTGATGATTATAAACAAGAATATAAACCAGCTGTCACTCCTTGGGTAGTTTCAGAACTTAGGGGTACAAACTTACTAAGATTATTTAGATTATGGACAATATCTGATGGTAATGCAGCTAATAGTCAATTTAAAATTTCAATATCTAATATTAGATTAGATTTAAGGACTTTTGATATTGTGGTAAGAGCTTACAACGATACGGATGCTAGGCCAGTGATTTTGGAGAGATTCGTTAATTGTACTATGGAGCCGACATCAAATAATTATGTTGCTAAAAGGGTAGGTACACTTAATGGTGATTTTGCTTCAAGGTCTAATTATATTCTTATAGAAATGGATGAAGAGTCTGACACTTCAGATGCATTCCCAGCTGGTTTTATTGGTTTCCCAATAAGGGATTACCAGGAAAACGGAAATACAGCTGTACAAAGTCCAACGATTGAATATAAGAAAACTTATGGTACTTTTGAAAACAAGAGAAAATTCTTTTTAGGTCTTTCTGAAACTGTAGGTATTGACCAAGATTTTTTTGATTATAAAGGTCAACCAGAAGGTGATTCAATAATTTGGACTGGTTTAACTAAAGGATTTCATATGGATTTAGGTGCTACTGGTGCAACTATTGATAATGTTAATATTGTAATTGATAATAGTGGTAATACATATTCACCTGTCTACTTTTTTGATACTGGTAACGCAGAATTTAGAACTGAATCTGGTGTTCAAGGAACTGATTATGAAAAAGTATTTGCTAGGAAATTCACATTTGCACCTTATGGTGGATTTGATGGTTGGGATGTTTATAGAACACAGAGAACTAATTTAAATAAGTATACAATAAATGGTACTGGAGGTATCGCAGGTGGACCTGATGGTAGTAAAGTATTCGCTAATAGAGCACAAACAAACGGTGATAACGGATTGAATTCCGATTACTATGCGTATTTGGAGGCGATAAGAACATTTAATAACCCAGAGGCTGTTAACATTAACGTATTCTCTACTCCAGGTATTGATACATTTAATAATAGTAGCTTGGTTGAAGAGACTATTGAGATAATGGAGCAAGATAGAGCGGATTCGTTTTATATTGTAACTACACCCGATACTGACGCTTCTGGAGATGTACTGTTAGTTGAAGATGTTATTGATACACTTGATGGACAATTTGATAGTAGTTATACCGCTACATACTGGCCATGGGTTCAAATAAATGACACTGAAAATGGCGTATTTATTTATGTTCCACCAACAAGAGACGTTGTTAGAAACATTGCGTTGACTGATAATATTTCATTCCCTTGGTTTGCTGTTGCAGGTATTCAAAGAGGTGATGTTAGCGCAATAAAAGCTAGAAAGAAATTAACACTATCTGATAGAGATACACTTTATGATGGTAGAGTTAACCCAATAGCTACATTCACAACTGAAGGTATTAAAATCTTTGGTAATAAAACACTACAAATTAAGGACACTGCTCTTAATAGAATTAATGTTAGAAGACTTCTATTGCAAGCTAGAAAACTTATTTCTGCTGTATCTGTTAGACTATTATTCGAACAAAATGATGACATAGTTAGAAATCAGTTCTTAAGCTTAGTTAACCCAATTTTGGATAACATTAGAGCTGAAAGAGGTTTGACAGACTTTAGAGTTGTTCTTGATGATAGCCCAGAATCAATCGATAGAAATGAATTGGTTGGTAAGATATTCCTTAAACCTACAAGAGCGTTAGAATTTATTCAGCTTGAGTTTGTTATAGTGAATACTGGTGCAAGTTTTGATGATATTTAATAAATAAAAATAAATAAAGCGGTATTTTTGCCGCTTTATTTTAATGTATAATATATTTAAAATAAAATTATAAAATGGGAAAGAAGATTAAAATAACTGAAAAACAGTTTAATATGGTTGTGGAAACAGTCATTAAAAATAAATATGTGAATGAAAATGTAAATGAAGAGCAACTTGAAGAAGGTAAAATTTCACAAGTTATGGGGGCTTTAGGTATTTTGGCAATGTCACTATTTCCAAATATGAAAACACAGGCTGCTGCGGTATCTAAAATGGAAAAGGAATACCCAGAATTAGTTCAAAAGGTAAAAGCTGATACTAGTGAACCTACGGTAGGTTATGACTTAATTAGTAAAACAAAACATGGTTCTTTCTTAAAATCACTTAATAAAACAGAAAAAGATATAATTTTTGGTGAAGGTGGATTTCAACAAAGTTTTTTACCTAATGTACTTGGTACAACTTGGGATTCAATAAAAAATAACTCTTATGATAATTACATAAAAAAATTATATAGTGTGTTGAGTAGTGATAAATTTGATGAAGGATTTTCAACTAATTCTATAAAATATTTTAAAGGTAAGTTTGGTGAAGATGCTGTTAAGGGTTTACAACAAAAATTAGCTAACGCTGGTTATACGCAATATAAACCAGATGGTAAAAAAGGTAAATCAAATATTGATGGTGATTTTGGAACTGGAACTGCTAAAATGGTTATAGATATGTTTGTTAAAAGACTTGGTGCTATTGAAGATAAATCTGTTAATGTTGGTAAAACTGATGTTGACCCTGGAAAATTCGGTGCCCCTAGTAAAGGTGTAGGTAAGGCTCCATCGGTTCAATCTAGGGATTAATAAATATATAAATTTTGGTCCTTTTAGTTATTATAACCTATTAGGACCAAAATTTTATATGGTCTTAGAATATACTTTGTAACATCATCAAATGAATTAATATCAAAGTATGTATATTCGGTGTAAATTTCAACATTAAAAACTAAAAAATTAAAGTTTTCTATATCGTTTAAATTGTAGTAATCAACGTTTTCGGTTGTATACCTTTCTTGAAAATCTTCGTCAATTTTTTCTAAAACAGATATTAAAAAATTATTATCTGTTTTGCTAGTATCTGAAGTGTATGTAGTGTAAAAGTATGAAATTTCCTTTTCACCTAAACCATTTACTCTGAAAAAATCGTTATTAAAATGTAACCCCATTGAGGTGGATTCGTCAAATTCTGGGTAACATATGCAATTTGTTTTGTTTATATAATCTCTTATGTAATTAACTACAGGAGTTGATGTTGTGTCGAACTTAGATTCATTACCTACAATACCTCTAATTGTCTCTATATTAGCTTCTATTTGACTAAATGCGTTAATACTAACTAGTAGCCCTAAAATAAAAAATAACCCCTTCATAATTGATAATTTAAATGTTTTAAATAATTGCTATATGTGAATATAAAAAAAATTATTTAAAAGCCAAAATTTTTTAAAATAAATTTAAAAAATATGTTATGGTTCCACAATCGTATATCCTATAAATATTTCTATTTTTCATAATTTGTTTTTCGGTTAAATTTTTATCGTACCCTTGTTTAACTAAAATATCTTTTCTGTATTTGAATCTATGTTCTCTTTTATCATTAACAACATAGAAATAGTTTGGAGTTGAATTGTGTTTAAAATTGAACCCTAATACATCATATAGTTTTCCTGTTGACCATCTTCTGTCAGCATAACTTATTATTTCTTTGGGGTTGTAATTTCTTGTGAAGTGTTTTAATAATTTAGATGCACCACCAATAACATTAGTATTTAATTTATTACAAAATCTAATTAATTCGTAACAATCCTTTTTGTCTCTTAGACCTAATACTTTTCTGTATGAACCAAATGTCATTATTGATACTAATTCATCATCGTAATATAGACCTAAGTTAAATTTTGAACCTGTACTACCTTGTATATGATTTTCTCCTATGAATTTAGTTTTGTCTTTTGTTTTTACTTCTCTTACTTCACATTTTCTAGCGTATATTCTATTTTTAGATTTATTGAATATGTTGTTTAGTCTAGATTTAACAATTTCCTTCTTATATATCCATTCATCTTCAAATATGTGAATTAACTTTATACCAATATCATTACAAAGTATTGTCTTATTTATGTGATAATCCTTACCAATATATTTTTCAGAGTGCCAATGAAGTCCGTTGTATTCAATTGCTATATTAAATTCTGGTATGTATATATCTATTTCAAAAGGTTTTATAATAGTTCTTTCGTTTTCAATAACCTTTATACCTAGAGATTTAATATGATTTATTATTTCTTTTTCTGCTATTGATGTTCCAGATTTAATTGGATTACATAACGTGCATGGGTTATTTGTTATCTCGAATCTATGATACAAGACACTTCTGTTTATTTCATATTGTTTATTACATATATCACAATTGATGGTTATATTATCATTCTGAATGTTTGTAATGTCTAAGTTTTCATATTTTTTTATAAACTTATTCTTTTTATTCTCAAAACTTATTTTTCTATTTTTGCTTAACATCAAAGGTGTTTTAACGCCATATTTTTCCTTGTTAGTTTCTGCAATTTTTTCTTTGGTTGAATTTAATTTAGATATATGCTCAATACCGTGCTTTTGAATAGTCTTTTGTTTTATGTATTCTATATTTTCGAATATATTTTCTACACCGTATTTATTTTTGTTAGTGGTAGATATTTTTTCTTTAATCTTTTTTGAAGATATAGGTGCGTTACCACCATACCTTAAATTGTTCGTTTTTTTAATACTTTCTTTGTGGTCTTTACTTTGGTTAGTACATTTTATGGAACAATACTTACCATAACCTTCTTTTAATGATTTTTTGAATTTAAGTTGTTTTCCACATTCGCATTTTGGTAAGTCATTTAATTCGTTTATGTATAGATATACTCTTTGCTTGAATGGAATATCTTTTATGTGTTTAGAGAATGATATTATTTCATTATATAAGTCAATGTGATTGTTTATTAACCACTTTTCTTTTGTCTTGTGACCAGATTTATTGTCCTCTATAAAAAAATTTTTTAAATCTATTATTTTTTTTTCTTTCATGATATTTATAATAAAGAAATATTTGATGTTTATACACAAATATAATAATAAATACGAAAAAAAAGAAAAATTTTAATTATTATGGCTGATTTATTAATGAAAATGCCCATACCTTACGAACCGAAAAGAAAGAATAGATTCCTCTTGAGGTTCCCGTCTGATTTAGGTATTCAAGAGTGGTGGTTAGCATCTGCATCTAGACCATCTATTACACAAAACGAAGTTGAGATTCCGTTTCTTAATACATCTACTTGGGTTATTGGTAGGTTTACTTGGGAGAGTATATCAGTTACTTTTAGGGACCCTATTGGTCCATCTGCTTCTCAGGCACTAATGGAGTGGGTTCGTTTGCATTCAGAATCTATAACTGGTAGACAAGGTTATGCTGCTGGTTATAAGAAAGATGTAGAATTGGAGATGCTTGACCCAACTGGTGTTGTTATTGAAAAGTGGCTTCTACAAAATACAATGACCACTAATGTTGGTTTTGGTGATTTATCAATGGATGATGATGGTATCGCTGATATTACCGCTGATTTGAGATTTGACAGAGCAATATTACTTTTCTAGCAGAATCGCTTTATCAAATAATAAAAAATACAATTTTAGTTTTAGCCTTGCATATTTATTAATATAATGTGTAAGGTTAAAACTTTTTATGTTTAAATGAAAAAGTATATAAATAAAATATTAAGAGAGTCACTTAATAAAATATTATTAAAAGAAGATATAAGTGTTGATTTGTTTTTTATGGATATAAAACAAATAATTGAACAATTAAAGAAGATATCTGGATTCTTAATGAGAAATGCTATCGATAAATCTTTAGTTGATAAAATAAATGAAGTTCAATCTATTATAAGTGATGTACATCAAACATTACATGTTGGTAGTAAAATGCATGGTTATGGAGGTTTATTAAATTTTAGAAAAAAAATAAATGAAAATATAAAAATACCAAAACTTGTTACTAGTATTAGAGAAACAATAAAACAACTAAAAGATATATTATTTTTAGATAAGGGTGAAATTAATAATCTATTAAATAATGGGTATGAAAAGGAATATAATGATATTTTAAGAGTTAAAAATATTATTAACGAGATTTATGAATTTATATCTGGTAATGGTTCGGTTAAAAATGTTGTAAAATCTGATGAACCAAAAGAAGAAAAAGCAAAAGAAGTAACAAATTTATTTGGTGAACCTTTTGACATAAATATTAGTGGTACATATTACGAAGGAGGATTTAATACCCATAGGTATGGTGGTACTGAAATTGGTGATGTCCGTTCAATTGTAAAAAGACCTTTGTTTGAACCTATATTTACTGATTCTGTACAAAGAAAAAAAGCATTTGGGTCTGGTAAACCATTACCAGAAAAAAAAGTATTTACATTAATAGATGGTTTAACAAAAGATTCAGCTGATAGGATGGGTGCTCATACAATATCATTTGTTTTTGATAAAGATAGTAAAATAACCTTAGATGATGTAAAGAGTGAATTACAAAAATTGAATAAAGAAATAAATATTAACTATAAGGAAGGTAAGGATGAAAAAATTTCTCCTGAAGAAAGAATAAATAATTATGATATGTTATATCGAAACTATTTTTTTTATACTAAATTTAAACCTAACGCTACAAAATATATTTTAAAATTTATTGATGATTATGTAAAAAAACATAATAATCCCTTGTCGTAAATACTTAAATTAAATGAGAAAATATATAAATAAAATATTAAGAGAGTCGATTAATAAATTTATTTTTGAAGATAAGGATATTGAAGATGGTTTAATATCTATATTAAAAAGTGGTGAGTCATCAGATGTAGAATTAGCTTATATTATTGGAGAAGGACAAGGTATTGATATGGATGAATTGGTTAAATCTATTTACGATGATTTATTATTAAAAATAGCTAGGGGTGATACTGTAAAGGATAAATTAAAAACATTGCTTGATTTAAAAAAATTGGTTTTACAGAAATATGAATTAAGTGAATTACCTAAAGGTATTGAGAATCTAAAAAGATTAGAACAACTTACTCTTTATGATAATAAATT
>Ga0228614_1000816_pt1 | contig 15749 bp, 20 predicted proteins | sample 15DmetaG_FD_190531 | JGI IMG/M metagenome (GOLD analysis project Ga0228614, IMG submission 190531) | Seawater microbial communities from Monterey Bay, California, United States - 15D | ecosystem: Environmental > Aquatic > Marine > Coastal | place: USA: California | collected 2016-10-13
TTATTAATTTCATCGTGTACATTATTAGCGTGTTGATACTTTAAAATACTGTATTTGTTTTTATCCCTCTTATAATAAATAAATTGGTTCAAATCCTGAGCCATTACCTTATTACCTTTGTACGTAAAAAAATAATTGTTACTTTGCTTCCTTTCAATCGAAACATTGTCAATATTAATTAATTTATCTATTTTTTCGTTGAGGTCGCTAATATTTCTATTTGGGAAACCACCCCCGCCAATCTCATTAATACAAATTTCAGCATATTTATATCCTTTTCTTAGTCGTCCAATAGCTTGGTAAATGTTAGCCCCTAAAAAAGTATTCTGACTGTTTCCTAAGTTCATATATATAAATACTTCCCCATCCTTTGAGTAGTCGCTCCACCCTTCAAAACCTGCAGAGCTTGCAATGACTATATTGCTGTTATTATTTAGCTTATAGCACTCCTTAGATAGTAGTGTAGTTGTGAAGCTAATTCCCGCTATCAATTTAAAATCATTCCTTTGCGCTTCCTTTAGAATCCTTTTAACTATTGCCGCATCCTGCGTGAACAATAGAACCCGTTTGCCGCGTTTGATAGCTGCGGCACATCTTAAAATTGACTCGTTTAAATCGTTTGAGGTGTGCAAATCCTTTTCAAAAGTGTAAGTATTTTCGATTTGAATAGTTATCTTACTAAACAACAAAGGCGAAGCCGTGACAAAACTAACGGCGCAATCCTTAAAGTTTTCGTCTATTGTGAAAATCATTTTCTTTAGCTTGTATCTGAATGAGCTTTGTATAATTGCACTGTGAAATTCATCTACCATTAAATAAGTAACGTTACCCTTTAGGATATAAGAGTAATTCACAAAGCTATCCGATACCAAAACAATCAAATCGTAATTAGTTAGCGACCCTTTAAGCCCTTGACCCTCGTAAACAAACGCAACCCGTTTGCCACTTGCGAAAGTTCCGTTTTTGTGTTCGGCTTCTTTGTCTTTAATTACTGACTGATTAGGTGCGATTAAGACGTTAACCTTTCCAAACTCAGCGCGTAAGTCTGCAAAGCCTGTTGTGAATCCGTTACCCGTGACAACCTTATCCACGTAATTAACCTTGCCTTTCTCAAAACATTGGGCTATTAACTCAGTTGTTAGATACTTGTTTTTATTTATTAGCCTCTTCATATCTGTTGATGTATTTTATAAACCTTAATTTGTTTGAATAGCTAATGTTATCAAATATTAACTTGTCGCTTTTTTGGTGGTTATCTTTTGCCCAAAGCGGTTGATAATTTGTATAATAGCAAAGCTCTGCCGCTTCCTCTTCCGTTTCTGCAAGTGCTAAAGGTATTTGATGGTCTAAGTGCCATTCTCCGTGATTTTCTAAAGTCATTCCCACGGCAAATTGGCTAGTTATATGATTTAAAAAAGTATCCCAATCGCACCCCAATATATCAAAAGTACTTGAATTTTTAGTAAACCCGCCACGTGTAAAAGCACCCCTAACATTACTCCTTAAGTTATTCTTAAACTTAAAGACAGGGTCGGTTTTTAATCTGTTATCCCTATAGGCAGCTATCTTTTCTCTGTTTGATTCCCTGTATGCTTTATGTTTAGCAGCTATCTTTTCTCTGTTCGCTTCGTGGTATGCTTTACTTTTAGCTTTTTTCTTTTCCTTGTTTGATTCCCTATAGGCAGCCATCTTTTCTCTGTTTGATTCCCTATAGGCTTTTTCTTTAGCAAGTATCTTTTCTCTATTTGCTTCCCTGTATAATTTTTGTTGAGCAGCTATCTTTTCTCTGTTTGATTCCCTATAGGCAGCCATCTTTTCTCTGTTTGATTCCCTGTATGCTTTCTTTTTAGCAAGTATCTTTTCTCTATTTGCTTCCCTGTATAATTTTTGTTGAGCAGCTAACTTTTCCTTGTTTGCTTCCTTGTAGGCTTTACGTTGAGCAGCTAACTTTTCCTTGTTTGCCTCTCTCCATTCTTTTTTATATGCAGCTATGTTTTCTTCCTTAGTCATATCTTAAATATTTTTCTACCCTTGCAAAAGGTACGTTATAATAAAATTCGTTTGTTTCTAGGTTCTTAATTGTGTAAGTTCTTGTTTCTAAACAAGTTCCAACAATCAAAAACTTAACTCCGTTATTGACGAAAGTGTTTTTATCTGTTACTATTAAATTTTTCATAAGCCAAAACTAAACAAAAAAAGCCGTTACATATCGCAACGGCTTAATTTTTTTTAAGATTTATTTATTTTCTCATAATACAATAGTGTATATAATAACCAAATAAATCGCGCATACTGTCCTCAGTCTTATCATCTAAGCCCTTGGATAGTATTCTGTTTAGCTTGTCACTCATTCGTGCCTTTAAACCCTCGATTGGCTCCTGTCCGAATATATTAGGACGATGCAAGCTGTTATTATAATCTTTATTTTTCTGTACTAATTCTTTAGTAAATTGCAGCACTTCGTCTGCTATCGCTTTGTTTGTTTCTTCTAAATTCATAATTCTGTTTTTACGTTAAAACTAGGGCAAGCCTTTTTACCATTGCACAACTCATTATGCCCGTGTAAGGTTGCCTTTGGATAATCCTGTTTTAAAATTCCTACTATTGAGCGTAACGCCCTTTTTTGTTTCTCGGTTCTCGTGTCCTTTGGTTTGCCGTTTTCATCGCAGCCACCAATATAACAAATGCCAATACTCCTTTTATTGTAGCCGAAGCAATGCGCTCCAACCTTTTCAATACGTCTTCCAACCTCTAGCGTGCCATCTAGTTTTATAACAAAGTGGTAGCCAATTTCAGACCATCCGCGCGCCTTGTGCCAACGGTCTATATCTCTAGCGCAAAAATCCTGACTTTCATTTGTAGCACTGCAATGTATTATTATTTTATCAATTCTTCTCATTTTATATATTTTAAACGTCCTCTTTTATCGTATATCAAAACTATTTCAAAATAGTTGTCAAGTTCTTTTACTTCCTGACTATATCCCATACTTAGGAATATATCTCGAAATTTTAGATAATATTGTTTATTTGCTTTCATAATTCCATAGGTACATTGAACGGTATTTTTCCATTCTCTAAAACAACGCCAACGCCAATAGCTTCTTTTTTGCCGCCTTGCATATAGCCCATAGCATAGGATTTAGAATCAATCCCACAACCTACAGCCATTCCAAAGATAGCCGCGTTCTTTCCAAAAACCCACTCAGTATAAAAGTCAGTATGATAGTGACCGCTAACCGTACTAATCATATCCCTTTTTGCTGCCATTCTAGCCTTTCCGCTTTTGTCCCCGTGAACGTATCGAACGCCGTTATAAATTACATCAGTACAATAATTCCAATTAGGCGTGTTTAAAACCTCTGTAAATTCTTTAATCCACTTGTTAGGTATGTTTGACGTTTGCGCCTTTCTAATTATAATACGGTCGTGGTTTCCAAGTGTTACGTCCGCAACAGGGAACGCCTCATACCATTTCGCAATTTTATTAATTGCTAACTCTAATTCATCAGCGCCGCCTAAGCCGTCCGCGTCTGTCTCGTGATAACTTGAATAATGAGAATCGATTATGTCACCAATAAACACAACTTTATTACAATTGTATTTTTTGTAGGTATCTTTACAAAATTGTAGATAACCATCTAAACAAAATGGTTCGTGCAAATCGCCAATAACTAGAACATTCTGCACATTATTAGCGCGATGCTTTTCGATTAAGGCGTTTTCCTCTTCGGTTAGTCGAGGTCTAAACTGTTTTTTCATAGTATTAAAAATTTAAATTTTTACAAAACTACGAAATTAATCAATATTAGAACCTTTTTTTATAGGAAAGTTTTATTAAATTGTTTTCTTGTGTGAAATCTCTACCAACAGCAACACCAATAATAGCGCCTTTTTTGTTTTGGTAGTCTAAAGATAGGAACATTTGAGAAAGTAAAGGGTAAGCCATAACCTCAGCGCCGTAATAAAAGCCATTTAAAGGCGTTTTCTCGATGTATATTGAATCTTTAAGGGTATAGCTCTCTAAGGTGTATTTAAAATCAATAACGGGCTTAAATGGAGCTTTGGCTATAATAGTGCCTTTTAACAAACTGTCGTTAATAGAGTAGTGATATTCTGACATTGGCACTTTGTGACCCTCAAAAACAAAAGTATCGGTATGTAGTTGTATAACGGTGTCGGTTTGAATATCTCTCAAATAGAACGAATCTATTTGTATAATAGTATCGCGATACACTTCGCGCACCGTCTCAACCTCAACAGGCTTAGAGCCGAAATACAACAAAAAGAAAGTTAATATTAAAATTATCAGTATTGCAACTCTGCATTTCATTTTAAAACCTTATTTAATCCTTTTTCTATGTACGTTTTTATCTTGTCGTTCTTAAAATATATAAGTAAGCCGCCAATACTTGACAAAGCCAAGAACTCCAACACCTCTAAATCGAGGTATAAGAGTCCGTAAACCGAAAGTAAAAGCATAATAAAACCGAGTATGTTAGTTATTTTATTTTTCATTTGAAATAATTTATTAAAAACATTATGACAGCGAAACCGCCCGCGATAGTCCACTTGGTCTTCTTGTCATCCTGTTGGTATTTTTCGATTGCGTCAACCCTTTGAACTAAACCTTTACCGTTGAACTCGTTACCTACTAAAGCCTCTTTTAAGTCCTTTAAATCCCTCTCTATGTTGTCAATTTGTTTCTGCATTAGTCAAATACTATACCGCTGTTATAATTTGTTTTATTTGGATGTATATCCGCGCAACTGTCGCCATTCTCTAAGTATAGCGGGTAAATATCTGTATTGTCTTTTAAAAACTTTGTCACTCTCTCGCTAAGGTACTCAGCCGCGTTTTTAACGTCTTCGCGTACATAGTGCAATTCGTTTAAGTCAACCGCATCACTATTATCGCTGTTGCTTGTAGATATAGCCTTATTCGTAAACCTGTAGTTAATATAAGGCAAAGCCCTATAAAACGACCACTCAACCAAAGCGGGTTGAATATAGTCATCAATCAAAGTTTTGTTAACCGTAGAAAGTGCGCCAATAGTACTAATTATTTCGTTATACAATTTAGTACCTAACACAGCCTCAATATGTATGTTTTGAGCCTTTAAAATACAAGGCTCTAAAATCTCACTATCAACATTTTTATTAATTGGTGTATTATCTTTTAAATAATCTACACTAATAAATAGTACTTTATTCGTTGCCATCTTCTATAGTTTTTTTATCAAATGATTTAATACCTACTAACTCCAATTTTTCAGTATAGCCGTTTAATTTTGTAATTCGGTTGTAAGTCCTTTCAACAAGTTTCTGTTTAGCATCAATAACATTCCTTTGAAACATTTCTTCATTTTCGATAACCTCATCAGAGCTACCGAGCTTCCCACTTGTTGCAACTCCTGCAATTATTGGCGTTGCTCCGTGTCCCACGATTATGTTCTGTTGAATTTGTTCTTCTAATTGCAAAAACCTTTCGTCTGAGGCGTTTAAATTTACAGGTATAAATTCAGGGCTTGTGTCTCCTGACTCTGAAAATGTCACAAAAACTTGGCTTGCGTTATCCGTTCCCCCGTATTGCTTTTGAAGTTTCTTTTTTAGTGTCTTTTGTTCTTCATCTGTGGGAACTCCGCCCCTAAATGAGATTATCATGCTGGGCGTGAATCCGTTATGAACGCTCGATAAGTGAAAATTAGCTATTTCTTTATCTAATTCAATCCAATCTACAGAAGCGATATAGTCAGGATAAGTATAGAAATCTACCCCCGCCCTGTATTCGTTAACGCTTATTAGCTGAACGCCCTCTTCTCTATACTTTTCACTAAATCCCTGCCATAAACGCGGCTTGTGAGCTTCTTTTCTGTATTGCGACCAATCAGAAGACGTGAAATAAAACGGTACGCCCTCTTTTTCTTGTAGTAATTTGCGCGGGTCTCCGTCCTCAAAAATACCCTTTTTAGCAATTCTAACTTTTGCGTGGTCGATATATGTTAACCTTGACGCTGCTGTCCTATCGTTGTTCCAACTAGCAGCCAAAGAATAACCCCCATAAGTACAAAGGTCGTAAACATTCTTAAAAACAATATCGTTCAAGTCCTCGCGTCCGTTCGGGTTGCTAATAAACTCCTGTAATGCTGCATTTTCTTCAAACCCACTACCCGCAGCCATATTAACCTTTTTCTTAATAAGGCTGTTATGTTTACTCGATGAGTTCATTAAATCAACCAAGTAACTTGGGTAGTCGTTATCGTCTCCATACGCTACCCAGTCCGCTTTTGATTCTGAGAATACAGGCGTATTCTCTTTTTTATTTACGCTAAACCCAAAAAAATTATCCATTATAAACCGTTTTTGTTTTGTTACCATCCGTGTAAACTTCCAAAGATGGTCTTATTGTTCCGTCAACATATACTTTCCCAACCTCGACAAGTTCGGTAATGTTTGCTAAATCTAAATTAGTTTCGCTAACTTGCGAATAAATATGATATTGATAAAAGCCCTTTAAAGGTAGTTTAATAACTCCATTTAGCAAGTCCTCAGTTACGTCTGAAAGCTCAATTTTAAACTCATTATAACGCCCTTTATTTGTCGATACATCCGAAGCTGTGAAAATCTTACTTTCGTTCGTGTCATCGCTCACAAATTCAAACAAATAAAAAGGGTTTGAAATACTAGTCATTTCGCGAAGTGTTAACACAACGTTGTTAATTGTATTTTGTTCAAGTTTAATCATTCTCAATTATATCAAAAATAAATGCAAACCCATTATCAAAATAATATTTATACATATTTTCGGCAATGTCGTTTGTATTAAACTTCCTAAACTTTCCATTTGAAAGGGTTTTATTTCTATATTCTTTTTTTAAAACTAACTTCATATAAATAAAAGTAGATAATAAAATCTTGTTCAATAAAAAAGGGGGCTATTAACCCCCTTAATCAAAATATTTAGTATTTACTAAGCTGAAATAGTAAGCGAAGCAAACGCGGTTGCGTCTAAGTTGTGCGCTCCTACAGGCTCTAAAGCTGTAATGGTTAAATCGTACCCGTTTTTGTCTCCGTAAGCCAATCCCGAACCGTTGGTTTGTGCCGAAACGTCCGCCCCGTTAGCAACCCCCATAAGCCAATAATCCCCGTTTTGAGTCTCAACAATAACGTGCATTGATGTTTTTGCTAACAATAACATATTGTTACGTTTAGCCGCATCCATTTTATGAAACATCATTGTTAAAGTCTGAGTTGTGAAAGTCGTCCCGTTCTCTAAACTCTTGGTTAACTCTTCCGTAAATCCTGCCGTTTGTGGTCTAAATTTAAACGTGTAAAAAGTTTCTGAACTTGTTACCGCGTCTATAATGTCATCAGAATCGTAAGTGAAAGTGGTTGAATCGCTAAAAGCTGCGATATAAACGTTTTTAACCCCGCCTGTGTTATCTTGACACGCTAAAGGTATTCCGCTTGTTAATGTGCAATTTGCCATATTTAAAAAGTTTTATAAAAAAAAGGGCTGCCGCTAGATGTGGCAGCCCCGTTTTTAGATTAATATTAGTTATTAGTTAGATACGATTCTTTCAGGGAAAGCAACGTTAAAACCAATTTTGAATTTGTTAATAACTCTCACTTCGTCAGCTTCGTCAGCGTAGAAAATTTTGAACTCTTCTTGCTCGTTTAACAAATCAGTACCCGCAAACGCGTTTGAAGCTTCCATCAAGAAAATTCTGTCGCTACTGTTAAGCCCCGGAACTCCGATTGCTTTCACGTTAGTGCCCGGAATCATTATCTCGAAATCACCGTCAGCAATGCTGTAGTGGTAAAGGTTTGCATCTCTTAAAGCCTTAGTATAAACTCTATATTTTTCCATTGGCATAAACAAGTGTAAATCCTCAGCTTCTAAAACGTCCTCAGGTATAGCCGCGTACATTTCGTCAACAGCATCAATGATGTTTGCAGCGTCTAAAGCTTTAGTTGTTCCCGTTACTACAGAAGCCTCAGCATCAATCAATTTAATAAGACCGTCAGTCATTGCTAAATTACCCGAACCTGTTGTGTCTCCTTGCCATACTAATTTTTCTATAGCTTTTGCACTTCTTGCCGCTTTTTCTTCTGCATACAATTGAGCGAAAGGAATTTCTTCGTTATAAGAACCCGCTTTCATCATTGTTTGCGTGTAGAACGCTTCTAAGTCATCAACACAAATTGCCTCGTTTTGCTTAATTTTAGCAACACTCAAAATTCTTTGTGTTAAAGTTGTCGTCCCTGACGCGTTAAAACCACAAGCCCCCGCCTGAAATACAGCCGAACCCTCTAAAATATTAATAGCTGCCGAACTTTTAATGTCTGGTTGTACTGTAATTAATCCTAACGTTTTCCCGCCTAAGATAGCCTTTCTTACTAAAGGCATTTTGTTTTCGTCTGTGTACGCGCTAAGCGCGGTTAAATCTAAACTCATAATTTAATTATTTTATTTATTTCTTTTAATGTTTTTTTATGTTTCCTTGATAATACTCTAAAATTTTTGACTCCGTTTTTATAATCCTTTAAAACGTCCTCTTTAGAGTAGTCTATTACTTGAACTTTCTTTTTAGCCATTCTTTCTGAATTGTGCCAAAGCTTTCAAAGCGTCTTCTTTTCCGTTTCTTTTAGGCTCTGCCTGTTCAATTACAGGTTCATCGCTAGCAGGTGCAGCGGCAAACTTTTCAATTCTCTCGTTAGCTTCTTTCAACTGTCCGTCAACCTCTGCAAACTTTTCCAATACTCCCGCTAAAGCGTTTGTAAGGTTGTCAATTTTTTCGTTTAAAGGTGCAAAGTTGTCAACTTCTTCGGACATAGCCTCTTCAACCTCCTCAACCTCTTCAGAAGCCTCAGCGATAGCTGTAATAACACCCGCCTCATCAACGGTTATAACTTGTCCGTCTTCCAACGTGTATTCACCTGCTCCGCTAACGTTCTCACCGTCTTCGGACACGATTGATACTGTTTGACCCTCTGCTAACTCTTGGACTCTTAAAATTACACCGTCAGACGTTTTCACGTCTAAAAACTGTAGCTCTTCTTCTCCAAAAACTAGTTCTTTAATTTCTTTTAATAGATTTCTGTCTTTCATAATTAATTGATTTATATAAATAAAAGTAGTTAATTTAATCTTGTTCTAATTTCTTGTATTTTTTCTTCGTCAGTTAGACAAGAATCTAGTATTTCAAACATCTGTTTTTCAAATTTTGCGTTCTCATCTTGGATAGTTTGCGTAAACATACCCTCTACGCTAAATCCTAGCACTTCTCCTGCCTTTACTTTATCCCATAAGGTATTATTATCAACTTTGTAAGAAACGAACCAAGAACCTCTTAAAACGTCTTTAAATCCTAAAGCCTTGCTTTTGTCGTGTTCAGGGTCTTCGACAATCCAAGATTCGACAACGGTAACGCCGTCAATCAAATTCTTTTCGTGGTCTACGTTTGTTGTTGTGTGGTTGCTGTTTTTAAAATACAACTCAGCACACTTGCGAACTGTCTCTTCGGAAAAGAAAACAAAATATTCGTTGCCGTCAGAATCTAAACGTACGATTTTTTCGTTTGGTATCATTGCACAACCAACAACGATTCTTTTTTCTTCGTCTTTGAATTGATATTTTTCTCTGTTTTTATTGAAATATAAAAAATCTACTTCGATTGCGGGATTCTCAACAAATGAAATTGTGTTGATTCCTGTTTCGTCTTTTTCGTCTACTGTAAGTTCTACTACCATACTATTAAAAGTTAATTATTTTTTTCTGTTTTATTGTTAGACCGCCTCCCTTATATATATATAACAAGTGAAATCTCTGTAGGGCACGCTATCACTCAAAAGTTTTGTGAACAAACTGTAACGAAACGCAAAAATCGACACTTTTGTCACAAGATTACTACCCTATTTCGGCTGCTGTTTTGAAGTCTAAAATGTCGTTTTGTGTATCTGTTATTTCGCTCTCAACTACGTACGCTTTTATCTGATTTTGTCCTGTATTATTTTCTATTTGTTCGGTCTCGTTACCCTGTAAATTTTGCGAAGAAAACAAAGTTTCACTATTCAAACTCGGTGCGCTTGCAGGAGCGTTACCCCCTGTCGGTATGTTAGGTGCTGAGCCTGCCGAACCGCCTTTTTTAGTAGCCGCTAAACCTTTTTGCGTTGCTTTAATACTCGCAGCAATACCGAGAGCAGCCGAAGCCGTATTAATTGCGACAAATGGTTGCCCCGCTGTAACAGGAAAAGCCGCCACCGCCTTAGAGTTTGCCACTATTGTTGATTGTATTGTCCGCGATATGCCGACAACATTCTCAGCAATCAAAGAAGCTGCCATTAACGCCCTGTTGTCTTCGTCTAAAGCCGCCAAAGATTTTAAACCACTAACAGCCGCGTTCAAACTGTGTTGCCTAACCTCTTCCTTACTAGCTTCAATGGCTGCAAACCTGTTTGCCTCTTGTGTGTCTAAGTTTGCCTTTGCGTCCGATGTTGCCTTGTCAACTCCTATGGTCAGCGCGTCTCTCTCTTGTTGACTTATTAAGTCAGCTTCAAAATTTTCGTTTATTTTTTCAAGTTTTGCGGCTCTTATTTCTTCCTCGACAACTTTGACAGCCTCGTAACGTTCTCGGATTTGGTCAGGTGTTAGGTTGTCATCATTCAAACCCTCTTCGGCTAATCTTAGTTTGTGAGCGCGTTTTAACTCTAAGGCTCTTTCTTGACTTTCTTCTAGTAGTTTTAATTTTTTATCTTCTGCCGCTTGCTCTGCCTTTTGTTTGTCTTCTGTTAGCTTATCTTCTGCCGCTTGTATTTTTGCGGCTTCGTTTGCTTTTGCTTTCTCTCTCGCTTGGATTTGTTTGTCTACCGTGTTAAGCTCTCTTTGTAATTGTCGCGCTACATTTGCACGTGCTGCCACTTGATTGTTTACGGCTGCTATTGCTTGCGCTTCTAAATCTAAATTTTCCTTGTTTGAACGGCTAAAAGTGTTCTCTAAGATTTGAGCGTCACGCCTTAACTCTAAAAATTCAGTTTCTTTATCTAAAAGTTGATTTTCTAAGTCTTGCGCCTCAATTAACGCGGCTTTCCTTTCTTCTGCTGAAAATTGGTCTTCTTGTCTAGCTTTCAATCTTAATTGTGCAACCTTACTTTGCAACTCAGATTTTTTGACTAACAAGTCACGCTCGATTTTATCCGCTTTAGCTCTCATATTAGCAACCTCTGCCGCTTGCCCCGCTTCTCTCTCTTGCTCCTTAATAAATGCTTTTGTGGCTTCTGTAGCGGCTTCAATTTTGCCCGTCATATCCTCAACCCCTAAAGCTACCTTACTTACGGCATTAACGGCTATTTCTCCCGCTTCACCAAAATTACCCTTAAAAAGCTGTTCAACAGCTAAACCTAACTTTGGTATTAACTCAAACATACCAACAAACCTGTTAACTATGTTTTCTTTTAGTAGGTTTGCAAAACTTATTAAGGACTCTTTAGGATTTTCAAACACCTCAATTATAGCTTCACCAAAGTCAGCCAACAAATCAGAAAGGTTGCCAATTAAAGCACCTAAAACAGTCATTAATTTATTATACTTGTTTTGCCCCTCTTCCGAAGATTCAAAAGCCGTTTTAACTGCTATTATTGCTGTAGATATTCCAACCAAAACAGCCCCTAAAGGGGTTAACGCCAAAGCAATAAATCCTTTTGCCAAAGCCTTAGCACCGCTTAACGCTGAAAGCATACCACCACCAACAGTTCCAAGCGCACCGCCCATATTGCTGAGACCGTCAGTAGCGTTATCGGTTGCCTCTTTTAAACCGTCTGTTGATTTATTAAGTTTATCTGTAGACTTTCCTAATTTGTCAACCCCATCAACAGCTTGTTTACTGTCAACTTTTATATCAATTTCTATTTCCTTTGCCATATATTAAAATGGGGGGATTTGCACCCCCCTAAATTTTTTAAGTAAGCCCGTTAATATTTACAGTTTCAAAGTCATTAGATACCATACTATTAAGCTGTAATTTACCAACATTTTGGTCTGTAAATAAAACCTCGTTTCTCACGCCCTGAGAATAATTATCTGCTTGACCGTCACCCATTAACCAAATAAAGTTAGATGTATAGCCATATTGCCAACTGCTAGGGTTATAAGTTAACTCTTGACCGTTTAAAGCGCTTCTGACTATTTGACCGTCTCTGTAGTCATCCTCCCATTTTTTCGGGTCTGTAATCATTAATTTTATCTCAGTATCATTAGGAATATTTTGATTGTTTCTTAAATTAGTTACAACCATACTAGCTACTTTACCGTGAAAACTCCTATTTGAACTACGCCCCCCAATAGTAAAGTCTCCCGACACGCCTCTATTCATTCTAACGCCTGTAGAAGTCCATCCAGATGTTACACTTTGATTAAAGCCTACACTAGCAAAAGAATCAATACTCGACATTATTCTAATATCAAAACCGCCCGATAAATTACTAGCTGATGAGGCGGCATTTGATGAAGTTCTATAACCTTTACTACATATATAGACACCGTACCAATGACCCGTGTTTAACGGAATACCTATTTTACATTCGTTGTAGCCGTCTCCCTCTCTACCCCAACCGAAAAATAACTGTTTATAGGCTGATATTCTTAAATAAATATTGTCGTTACCATTGCTAGCGCCCTCGCCACTATTCCAAATGTGCTGATTCGAGTTGTTTCCATCCGCTTTGAACACTACAGCTGTAGCCCAAGCCCTACAATTACTGTCATTACTCGTTTTACTACTGTTAGCATTTTGCGGAACGCTTACAGATAGATTATTCATTCTCAAAGGGTTGTAGTTCACACTGTTACTCACTTGTTTTAAATGTTCGCTAGACCCGCTAAAATCTAACGCTTTAGTCCACGCTGTTAAGTTAGTTTGAACAGGTGCGACATCTGTAGCCGTAACCGTCATTGTTCCAACACTTGACCCGTAAGCGTTCGCGCGAGTTACCGTAACCGTGTAAACCGTGTCAGTTCCTACGTCTGTCAAAGTACCCTGAATTAAGCTATACCCGTCATAAACTAAGCCGCTACCTGTTGGGGTTATATTTACCGATGTTGACCAATTAGCGCCTTGCGGTGTAACTTGTATATTTACATTTGTACCCTCTTCCTGTGTTATGTCTGAGCCGCTAAAGGCAGCAGGTGTTAAGTCTGCATTGGTTAAGCTAGTCACCTCTGTATAGCTAACCGCTACCCCGTTAAAGGTTTCCGAGCCTGTAGGCGCTGAGCTATGCTGATATGTTGCGGCATCGTGAGAAGCTTCAGGCATAAACCAGGTTGTGTTTGTTGGGTCGTCCGCGTATGTGTGTGTATGGCTTGACCCTGCCCCTGCTGTTAATCCGTTTACTATTTCGTCATAATACTCAGCCTCTTCGGCTGTAGTGAATAAAGGATAGTTAAAAACCCCGTCAGGGCTTTCGATATATCTAAAATACATTGTAGGGGCTTCGGGCTCTAATAAGTGAACTTTTGGCAAACTGTAAACCCTTGCGCCTGTGTCGTTTGTTTTAATACCTAAATGAAACTCCGAACCTTGTACAATAGGGTAAGAGGTTCTAGCGTGAACAACCCAGTCCGTCCCGTTTCTTAAAGTTTCGATTGATATAAACCCGTTAGTGTCAATACCGACCCTTATTTTTATAGGGTTGCCCGCTAGCCAATCTGCCTGTTCGTCCGTTCCGTTAAAATTTGACCATCCCGCGCGCATCGAGTAACTTGTGTTAGCTCCGTAATTAGTCCAAGAGCCGTTTGGCGTTGGGTGAAACCAATGAGAAAATTGGAAGCCGTAGTGTGCCGAGTTGTCAATCCCAAACCTTGTAGGGTCTGCGTAGTTAGCGTTCCCGCTGTAGTACCCTGAATCATAACTAGATTGTGAATGTATTAAACCAAAACCAATAGTTCCCTCGTTTCTAATATCAAAAGTGAAGTATTCGCCTGCTTGGTCTATTGTTTCGGTAGTTTTCAAACCGTTTTGACTGTTTGAGCTAGTAGAACCATAAACGTCAGCACCTACAGGGTCTAAGCCATAACCCGAATAACTTACCGAGGTATCAACCCCGCTAACGTCTGCCACCATTGTGCTGTAAGGGTCTGCAATTACTACACTTTCAAAAGCTCCAACAGTAAACAACTCGTTTAAGTAGTTTATAACATCATTAAGACCCCCGCTAATTGCGCTACCGTTACCATCGCAAGCGCTAGTATGGTCTAACTTTGTAAAGTGTACAATATTCCCTAGTTCGCTTTGTATTTGAATTAAACCGTCACCATTGTCAACCGCTTTAATTGTGTTAACTCCGAAGCTATAGCCGTTGTCTAGCATTATAGATGTGTTAGTATCGTCTAGTTTGAAACATACTGTTTCGCCTGTCAGCTCAGTACCGCCACCACCTAAACCAACAACATTTGCTTTTTCTGTAATGTAGTCCGCGCAATCCTGAGCGGTTGCAAAGGCGTTGCCGTCCGCGTCAACAAATTGAGTAAAAGGCACTCGATAAAATTCGTACTCTGTTTCGCCTGTTTGCGCTGTGATAATATCGTTAACAACGCTTACCGTGTCCGTAAACTCAGCATCTACCGAACCACTTAAGCAGGCGTTCCAATATGTTGGATTACTTGCCCCGTGGAAGTTTATACAGTTTCCTGCTTCGTTTCTTTGTATTCTTATTGCCATATTTTATCTTACTAAAGTGAATAATGTACTTAAAGGTTGTATTATAATAGGGTTGTCTGATTTAATTGCAAAGTGAGAAAGGGAATTAATATCCTCTTGACTTGCAATATAAACGCTCATTTCGATACGGTTTAAATAAGTTTTCCCAACAGTACCGCCACCGTAAAAAATAGGCTGAGCCGTTAAAGGAAAAGTAAACGTAACATTGTTTGACGCGTCTCTGTTTTTATACCATATCGCAGGTTGCAAAGTTGTATTTGCAATTTGAGGTATTGCGTTAAAATCGAATCTTATTTCTACCTTATCGCCAACCGCTAAAGTTGAAAAGTCAAGACCGCCCGTTGTTGGAACGTTCGTACCATCTTCGTAAGTGTCAGCGTCTACGGTTGTAAAGTCAAAAACCCCGCTAACGCCTGAGGGCAGATATGAGTTACCAAAAACCCCCTTGCCTGTGTGGTCTGCGGGTGTAGGGTCTGTCCAATAGGGAGAGTCAACCGCTGCCTGTACGGCTGAATCAAAACTAAATGTTTTATAGATACCCGCATCAACATCGGATTGGGTTATATTAATACCGTTGCCGTTCTCCCAAACATAATTGTTTGTCAAAGGTTTACCCGCGAAAGCTCCCGTAAACTCAATTCCTGCGGATGAGTTACTATCTGCCCCGCCCGAAACTTTTAACGCTCCGTTTTCATCCAACACAACCTCCCTAAAGAAGTCCCTTTGGTCGTCAATTTCTAAGTCTGCCATTTATATAAAAGTTTTAATGTTTCCGTTTTCATCTAAGGCTATACGCTCGTAAAATTCCTTAGCTGTTCCCGCTTTTGTTTCTGCTCCCGTTTTGGCAACAACTACGGTCTGAACTTCCCCGTCCTCGTTAATTCTCACTTTGTCGTAAAAATCTCTTTGGTTGTTTATCTCTAAATCCATACTAATAAAAGTTAATTATGTTTTTTTGTTTAATCGTAAAACCTAATTTCAACAAAAGAATTTTCTAAAATTCCATCGGTTAAAGTGCCTGAATCATTTCTTGTATT
>Ga0228614_1000829_pt1 | contig 15500 bp, 12 predicted proteins | sample 15DmetaG_FD_190531 | JGI IMG/M metagenome (GOLD analysis project Ga0228614, IMG submission 190531) | Seawater microbial communities from Monterey Bay, California, United States - 15D | ecosystem: Environmental > Aquatic > Marine > Coastal | place: USA: California | collected 2016-10-13
ATTCGAAGCGGTAATTCCAATTTTACACAGAACTAGCCGGTAAATGGAACGGAATTGCGTTCCACATCGAAATGTAATGTAGATGTTAGGAAAAAAGCATGTAGTTCAACATTTATCCGCGATTTTTATGGAGTGAAACGGAACCTAAAAAGTTCCTTGTAAAATTGAAAAGCTGTTTTTGGATACTTTTTTCAGCTCAAAAAAGTATCGAAAGAAATATAAAAAAAACATTCAGAATGATAAAGTTATTTTCTTAACTCCCCATAATAATAAACATGACCCATTATTTGGATTGGTTTTAATAAAGTCGATTATTTATTTACACGCCAATAAAATTTGCTTTCTAATTATTAAACCTCTTCATCGTTACATTTTCAAGACCTGTCCTCATAACCTTTTAAAATGACTTTTAATCTTTTTTAATAATTCAAATCTGAAGGCAAAATAATAATCGAAGTCAGGTTAAATTGATTTTAAATCATATTTTATCTAATATGATTATTTTTACAAAATGAGAACAGCTGTTATTGATTTAGGGACTAATACTTTCAACATTCTCATCGCTGATGTTGAAGGGACTAACTTTAAGTTAGTCCACACAGAAAAGGAAGGTGTTGCTCTTGGGAAAGGTGGAATTCATAAAAACATAATATCTAATGATGCTTTTGAAAGAGGAAAGAAAACTCTAAGACATTTTAATTTTGTTTGTATTCATTATAGAGTTGAGAGAATTAATGCGTTTGGCACCTCTGCTTTGAGAGGCGCATCCAATTCCAAAGAATTTGTTGATGAAGTTTACGATGAGTTAGGTATTAAAATCAATATTATATCCGGCAGCAAAGAAGCTGAGTTAATTTATAATGGTGTTAAATTATCCTATGACTTTATAAAAACAGCAGTTATTATGGATATCGGAGGAGGAAGTACCGAGTTTATTTTCGCTAACAATAACGGCATTAGTGATATGATAAGTTTAGATATTGGTATCTCGAGGATTTATGAACATTTTAAAATATCTAATCCAGCTAAAAAAGAAGAGGTTTTTGAAGTTGAAAAGTGGCTTGAGGAAACTTCTGATAATTTCTTCGACAACAAAAGTGAAGATATTTTAATTGGTGCTTCTGGAACATTTGAAACTTTTTATGAATTAATTTTCAATAAAAGTTTTCCTAATACCCAAAATTCTATTGAACTTCCTTTTGATAAATTACTAAGTGAATTGAATTTAATAATTTTCTCTACCATTACAGAAAGAGATAAAAATGAATTTCTTATTCCTATTAGAAAAAAGTTAGCTCCAATTGCTGCCATAAAAACAAGGTGGATTTTAAACAAACTTAAAGTTAAAAAGGTTTATGTTTCTCCATGCTCTCTTAAAGAAGGTGCAATGCTTGAAGGAGATTTAGTTTAAGTTTTTTTTTAAAGTTTTTCTTTCTCTTGTTTTTGGCTTACCCTCTTTTTTATATACTTAAAAAGATAATGCGTCCCAATAGCAGAACCTGAACCAACTAAAGCACCTGCTAAAACGTCAGAAGGATAATGTACACCTAAATACATTCTTGAATATCCAACTAAAGATGCCCAAGTATACATTGGAGCAATAACGTACCACTTCGGATAAATCAAACTAACAGAAGTAGCAGTAGCAAAACAGATAGAGGTATGCCCAGATGGCATAGAATAAGAACCACCATGCGTATGTTTTATTATGTCTGGATATGTTTTAAAAGGTCTATCTCTCTTTATAGTAGATTTTAATCCAAAAACCATTAACGAACTCAACAAAGAAGTAGATAACATCTCTCCACTTTTCCAAAAGTCCTCTTTTTCTTTTGTGATAATTCCTTTTAAAAGAACAATTCCAGGAATTCCAAAAGTTACAGGGTCATCAGAATTAGTTATTAAAGTCATCAAGTCTCCATCTTGGATCTCACTTGGATTAATTTTTCTTAATAAATTAACATCCCCATTTTGAGCAAAAAGAGTATTATTAATCATAAGAAAGAAAACGATTTTGTAAAAAATATTCATTTATTTAATTCATTAAAATTTGGTAGTTCTTTAAAATAAGAAATGTTATTTTCAAGCTTATTTATCTTGCAAGCAACACTAGTCCATCCATTCGTGAGAAACAAATTAGATGTATTCAATTTAAAATTATACTGAGCAATTTGATGTAAAACCTTTTCGTTTATATCAACTTCAACAGATTTACATTCAACAATTAATAAAGGTGTTTTATTTATATCAAAAACAACGATATCACATCTTCTCGACAATCCATTTACAGAAATCAAAAATTCAGATGCAATTAATCCTACAGGAACTTTTTTCTCATTTATTAAAAAATGTATAACGTGCTGTCGAACCCATTCTTCCGGTGTTAAAACTAGTTTTTTCTTTCGAATGATGCACCAAACAAAATAAGCACCTTCTTTTTTTGAAATATTTAAGTCCGCTTTAGGAAAAGATAAAGGTGAAAACATTACATCATTAATAATTCAATGTTTTTATATTTAAGATCAAAAACCTTACCTAGTACCTCACTTGTAAGAACACCTTTGTAAATATACACTCCACTCCTAAAGCCACTATCTTTTTGAATCAATTCGGAACATCCTCCTCTATCCCCCATTTCTAATAAGATAGGAGCAAAAATATTCGATAAAATTGAAGACGCCGTTCTAGGTACCCTAGACGCAATATTTGGTACGCAATAATGAATTACACCATGTTTCTCAAAAGTTGGCTTTAAATGGTTAGTAACTTTGGATGTTTCAAAACAACCTCCTTGATCGATACTAACATCTATCAATACAGATCCAGGACTCATCCTTTCTACCATTTCTTCAGTAACTACACAAGGAGTTCTTCCAAGCGGTGCTCTTAAAGCTCCAATTACAACATCTGCGTTCGCGATCGCTTTAGCTAAATTTTTTGGTTGAATTACATATGTAAACAGTCGAGTGGAAGAATTATCCTGAACCCTTCTTAATCTTGACATTGAATTATCAAAAACTTTTACGGATGCTCCTAATCCTAACGCTCCTTTAATAGCAAATTCTCCAACAGTTCCAGCTCCAATAACAACTACTTCTGTTGGCCTAACACCAGTGATACCTCCTAGCATTATTCCTTTTCCGGAAGAATAACAAGACAATAATTCACCTGCTATTAAAATAGATGTTGTACCAGCGATCTCACTCATTGCTCTTACAATAGGAAAAATCCCTTTGTCATCACGAATATAATCCCAAGCAATCGCAGTAATCTTCTTTTGCATTAATTTTTGCAAGATAGCTTTAGCTGAAATTGAAATTTGAAGAGCAGAAACTAAGGTCTGATTTCCTTTCATCATATCAATTTCCTCCTCAGAAGGTGGCCCAACTTTAAAAATCATATCACATTCGAAAATCTCTTTAGGATCGTAGCAAATCTCTGCTCCAGCTTCGCTATAATCTCTATCTGAAAAATTAGCCATTTCACCACTTTTAGATTCTATCTTTACTCTGTGGCCATGTAAAACTAAAATCGAAACTGCTTCAGGAACTAATGCTACTCTTCTTTCTTGAAAAAAAGACTCTTTTGGAATACCAATAAAAAGCTGCCCTTTCTTAGGTGCTATTTCCAACATTTCTTCTTGAGGTAACAAACTACCTTTAGCTAATAGATGCTTTAAAATTTCAGGATCTGTTTTCATAATTTAAAAACTTGTTGAGAACAATATTTAATTCTTTTCAAATGTAACAATTCGTTCGAGATTATCATTCATTTGAAAGTTCACCCAAACAGTTGTATCAGGTAATAAAGATACAATTTTTTCTGGCCATTCTATAAAACAATAAGCATCATTATATAACATTTCCTCAATTCCAATATCATAAGCTTCCTCTTCACTTTCTAAACGATATAAATCAAAATGATTCACCTTACCAAAAGCGACACTTTCGTATGAATTAACTAATGAATATGTTGGAGAGCCTTCTATGTCTTCAACTCCCATAGCTTTTAATATAGATAAGATAAATGTTGTCTTACCTACCCCCATTTGTCCTTTAAAAGCAAACACTTTCACTTCTTTGTTTTCGTCTAGAAAAAGCTTGACCGCAAAAGGTAAGTCTTCAAGACTTGATATTTTAATCTCCATTTTATTTTGGTTGTAAAACAATGTAAGGAATCAACAACTCTTCTAGAGAAATTCCACCATGTTGAAATGAATCTGTGTAATGATTGACAAAATGGTTATAGTTGTTAGGATACACGAAGAAATCACCTTCTTTAGCAAATATAAATTCAGAAGACAAAGCCCCTTTGGGTAAAAAGATAGCTTCCGGTTTTTTAACTTGAAACACTTCTTTTTCTTTGTAAGACATACCCCTACCTATTTTATACCTTAAGTTGGAGTTTAAATTTCTTTCTCCAACCACTTTTACAGGATTGTCCACTTTTATTGTTCCATGGTCTGAAGTAATAATTAACTTCATTTTAGAACTGGCTATTTTTTTTATAATCGTTTGCAAAGGAGAATGTTCATACCAAGAAACAGTTAAAGACCTGTATGCTGCTTCATCATCTGCTAATTCCTTTATCATCTTCATTTCTGAACGAGCGTGTGATAACATGTCTACAAAATTGTAAACAATCACATTCAGATCATTATCTTTTAATTCATTAAAACTATCGGCTAATTTCTTTCCAGCATCGTAATTAGTTATTTTATTATAACTCCAAGAAATATCTTTTTTCAACCTCATTAGGTTTTTTTCTAACAACTCCTTTTCATATAGGTTCTTCCCTCCTTCTTCATCTTCAGAGACCCATAAGTCGGGATATAACTTTTCAATTTCTGAAGGCATTAAACCCGAAAAAAGTGCATTTCTTGCATAGTGTGTTGCTGTTGGTAGGATAGAGTAAATAATTTCTTCATTTTCAATTTTAAAGTATTTCATTAAAATTGGTTTTAGCATCATCCATTGGTCATACCTTAAATTATCGATTACAACCATTGCTGTTTTTTGATGATCGACTTCTGGAATTACCTTATCTTTTATTAAGGTATGAATCATTTGAGGAACCTCTTCTTCCCCTTTTAGCCAATCCTCGTAGTTATTTTCAACAAACTTGACAAACAGAGAGTTTGCTTCTTTTCTCTGCATGTTAAGCACCTCTCTCATCCCAGTATCTTCAATCTTTTCAAGTTCTAATTCCCAATAAACTAGTTTTTTGAACAAGTCAGACCATTCCTCTAAAGTCATGTTATTGTGCAACGCCATCCCTAATTGACTAAACTCTTGCTGGTAAGTTGAATTTGTTTTTTGAGAAACTAATTTACTGTGTTCTAAATTCTTTTTTATCGTTAATAAAATTTGATTTGGGTTGACTGGCTTAATGAGGTAATCCGCAATCTTACTTCCTATTGCCTCTTCCATGATATGCTCCTCTTCGCTTTTAGTTATCATTACGACAGGAACAAAAGGTTTAGATTCCTTTATTTGCAACAATGCTTCTAACCCTGATATTCCAGGCATATTTTCATCTAAGAATATAATATCATAAGCAGTTTCTTTACTTTTCTCGACAGCATCTAAACCATTATTAAATGTATCCACCTCATATCCTTTTGATTCTAAAAATAGAATATGTGGTTTCAATAAATCTATTTCATCATCTGCCCAAAGAATTTTAACCGCCATATGCCCTTTATTTTTTAAATTTGATTTATTAAATACTAAAAAAGATACTCTTGCGTCCAAATTTAACTAGAAATAACAAGAAGAAAATTATTAACGATCCAATTTATGGATTTATTTCAATACCGGATGAATTTATTTTCGACCTAATTGAACATCCTTTTTTTCAACGTTTACGAAGAATAGCACAACTTGGAACGACAAGTTTGGTGTATCCAGGAGCGCTTCACACAAGATTTCATCATGTAATTGGAGCAATGCACTTGATGAGTTTAGCGATTGCCACCATAAGAAAAAAAGGAACAGAAATTTCTCGTAAAGAAGAACAAGGAGCCTTGATAGCAATTTTACTGCACGATATTGGTCATGGACCTTATTCTCACGCATTAGAATACGATATTGTTAATAAAGTAAGTCACGAATCTATATCTAGCTTTTTTATCGAGCGATTAAGCGAAGAATTTGGTGGAAAACTAGATTTAGCTTTAGAGATATTTCAAAATAGTTATCCAAAACAATTCCTTCACCAATTAGTATCGAGTCAATTAGACATGGATAGACTTGATTATTTAAACCGAGATAGTTTTTACACTGGTGTTAGTGAGGGGGTAATCGGAAGTGATCGAATCATTGAAATGCTAAACGTTAACAAAGGTCAATTAGTTTTAGAGGAAAAAGGAATTTATTCTGTCGAAAAATTTATTGTCGCTAGAAGATTAATGTACTGGCAAGTTTATCTTCACAAAACGGTGGTTGCAGGAGAATTCATGTTAATACATATCCTTAGAAGAGCCAAGGAATTAATGATTAAGGGAAATGAATTATTCGCAAGTCCAGCATTATCCTTCTTTTTATCTAACAATATTAACCTCGAAGACTTTGAGAGCAACCCTGAAGTTTTAAATAACTTTGCTTTACTTGATGACTATGATATTCTTGGTGCAATTAAAGTGTGGCAATTCTCAGAGGATAAAGTTTTGGCCTTACTATCCAAAAGACTTGTAAATAGAAAACTTTTAAAAATTGAAATCTCCAAGACACCTTTCTCTCAAGAGAGAATTGATCAAGAGTTAAATATCATACAAAAACAACTTTCCATATCAAGAGAAGAAGCTAAATATTTCGTTTATGCAGAAAAACTAACTAACAATGCCTACAATGAAGATAAAGAGAACATAAACTTATTATTCAAGAATGGGGAAACGATAGAACTTTCAAAAGCCTCTGATAATTTAAACATTTCTGCATTAGCAAAACCTGTTGAAAAATACTGTCTTTGTTATTGTGAAATTTAATTAAGTTAAATTCAAAAAAAATCCCCATTTAAAAGATAAATGGGGATTTTTTAATTATTATTATCTGTGAATTATACTCTAACACACCAGTTATTAGTATCTTCAATTTTCCCTGCTTTCAAATCATCTAAGTAGGATTTAACCTTATTCGAAAATTCTCTTTTTTCCACAGGAGGTAAAGTGTATTTTTCACCTCGGAATCCAATAAGTACGATATGCGCAATGGTAGCAGCTGTTCCTGCACCAAAAACCTCTGTTATAGAACCGTCTTTAACTCCTGAAATAACCTCTTCAACAGTAACTTTTCGTTCTTCTACCTTCATTCCCCATTGCTTGGCAATTTCTAAAACGGTCCTTTTTGTGATTCCTTTAAGGATAGTATCTGTATCTTCAGCGGGAGTAACAAGTGTTCCGTTTATCAAAAACAAGATATTCATTGTTCCTGATTCCTCAATGTATTTATGTTCTTTTCCATCTGTCCAAATTAGTTGATGAAAACCTTCTTTTTGACACTGCAAAGCAGGATATAAAGCTGCTGCATAATTCCCTGCAGTTTTAGCTGTTCCTACCCCTCCTTCTGCTGCTCTTGTGAAATGCTCTTCTATCTTAACACTAACAGGTTCCGAATAATACATTCCAACAGGACATGTAAAAATCACAAAACGATATGTGTCAGATGGTTTTACACCGATAAAATCATCCATTGCAAACATAAATGGCCTAATATAAAGAGAGTAATCTTCTTTAGAAGAAACCCACTCCCTATCAATATCAACAATTTTTTTTACAAGCTCAACAAAAACATCTTCTTCTATTGTAGCCATACACATTCTTTCACAAGACTCTTTAAACCTTTTTGCATTCATTTCAGGTCTAAAAAGCACAACATCACCTGATTCAGTTTTATTAGCTTTCATTCCTTCAAAAATAGATTGCCCATAATGAATTGCTGATGTAGCAGGATTTAAAGATAGGTTACCATAAGGCATGATCTCAGCTTGTTGCCATTTACCATCAACGTAATCCATCACTAACATATGGTCTGAAAAAACTCTACCAAATGGGATATTATCCCAATTTACGTCATTAATTCTTGAATTATTTATTCGCTTTATATTTATTGAAGGTAATGTATTAATCATGAATGTTTATTTTTGAAATCTTTGTAAATATAACTAGAATCCTCAAATCAAACAATCTATTTTTTTACAATACATCATAATTTTACTTAATTTTACTTTGTACATTAAGGTTTATGAATAAAAGTCGCGAAATATTAAAACAGTATTGGGGGTTCGAACAATTTAGACCTTTCCAAGAAGAAATAATTGACGATATTATTTATGGACATGATACTCTTGCACTTCTGCCAACTGGAGGAGGTAAATCTATTTGTTTTCAAGTACCTGGAATTGCTAGAGAAGGAATAACAATTGTCATATCACCTCTTATATCTTTGATGCAGGACCAGGTTAAAAACCTTATAAAAAAAGGGATTAGGGCTAAAGAAATAACAAGTGGTTTATCTTACAGAGAAATCGATATAACGTTAGACAATGCAAAATTTGGTGGTTTAGACTTTCTTTATACCTCACCTGAAAGAATTAAATCCAAAATTTTCATCGAAAGGTTCAAACAAATGCCTGTGGGGTTGATTGTAGTCGATGAGGCTCATTGTATATCAGAATGGGGACATGACTTTAGACCAGCATATAAAGAGATTAAGGAACTCCGAAAATATCATCCTGAAGTACCAATTATAGCTTTAACAGCTACTGCAACCAAAAGAGTTCAGGAAGATATAGTTACTCAGCTAGAATTAAAGAAAGTAAAAACACATATTGCTCCATTTGAACGAAAGAACTTAACTTATAGAATTAAAGAAGTACCTAATAAAGCTACTAGAATTTTAGAGTATTGTTTAACCAAAAAAAAAGAAACGGGTATAATTTACTGCCAAACCCGTAAAAGTGTAAAAGAAATTGCAAAACTTCTTTATTCTTCAGGCATAAAAGTAGGAATATATCATGGTGGTATGTCTAATGACGATAGATCGATGATGCTAGATGAATGGCTGAAGGATGAAATTACTATAATGGTAGCAACAAATGCATTTGGTATGGGGATAGACAAACCTGACGTTAGATTTGTACTTCATTATGAATTCCCAAACAACCTAGAAGCATTCTTTCAAGAATCTGGAAGAGCAGGAAGAGATGGTAAACATTCAAACTGCATTGTATATTGGGAAGAAAACGATATCGCTAATTTAATAGAAAAAAACAATCAACTCTTTCCCTCAATTGAGTCAGTAAAAATGACCTATAGGGCACTATGTAATTATTTAAAAATAGCTATTGGATCTGGAAATCAAGAAACTTATCATTTCGATTTTAAATCTTTAACAAGTAAATTTGAATTAGAAATTAAGAAAACTTATCATTCTTTAAAAATACTTGAACTCAATGGTGACATTGTATTTAATGAAAATACTTTTAATCCCACCAGGTTAAGAATTGCAGTAGGTAATAACGAATTGTATAACTTCCAAATCAAAAACTCACGCTTTACACCTTTGATATCAATATTAACCAGGTCATTTCCGGGTATTTTCAGTCAATTTTTTGAAGTAAATGAAAAAGAAATTGCAAAGAAAATTAAACAAGATGAATTCTATGTCACAAAACAACTAAAAGAATTAGAAAAATTTGGGATCATTGACATAAACTGGAGAAGCAACTTACCGACTGTTACATTACAACATGAAAGACTTCCTGATGATTATATAAATTTATCAAGTGAAGTGTATGCCACTAGAAAAGAGAATGCATTAAATCGATTATTAACAGTAATTGATTTTCTTCAAAAAAAAGATCTGTGTAGACAAAAAAAACTACTTAATTATTTTGATCAAAAATCTGAAGACTGTGGAGTTTGTGATATATGTATTTCCAAAAAAGAAAAATATGACTTTTACAGCTTAGAAGAAAATCTTCTAAATGTTTTGAAAAGTGCGAACTCTTTAGAGGAAATTTTCAGTAAAATAAATAAACCAGAAAGCGATATCAAAGAATTACTTCAAAAACTAATAATTCAAGAAAAAATAACAGAGCATCAAGGATTATATAAAGCTAATTAAGTCTTTGAAACAACAGACTTTAACTCATATATTTCTTTTTGCAAGTTTTGGAGAGTCTTCGATAAGTCTTTATCATCCATTCTAACTTCTGGTAATTCAGGTGAGATATAGTTTACAAACTTCCATACCTCTAAAATATCATTTACATGAACAAGGTAAGGAGAGTAAAAAGAATTGGTTGAACATAGCTGTAAGGATTGATTACTCGATATTAAATTATGTACAATTTTGAAAACAATTCCGTCATTTTTAGTTACTACAATACAAGGAGTATCATCCCTTAAAGTCATCCAATTCTGAACAAACTCAGCAACAACATAAGAACCTTCAACTACTGGAGGCATAGAATCCCCTTTTATTGGGAAAGAACGATACTTCTTTTCTTTGGATAAAAAAGGTAAATTAAAAGTCGGTAAAACTTTCAAATAATCTGGATCAGCATATCCAGAAGTATAGCCAGCACTTGCTTTCATGGATACCATCTCAATAACTTCTTCATTATCTTGATTAAGAACGGAACTAAGTATTCTCAATTTTTGACCTTTTATATCCGTAAAAATTCCCTTTTCTAATCGATCTAATTCTAATTCAGATATTTTAGAAAAGTCTTTTTTGACTAGATCATCAATAGAAACTTTATAAAAGTCACTTAATAAAACTAAAATATCTAAATTTGGTTGAGCAACATTATTCTCATATCCACTATAAGTTGACCTAGTTAGCTTCAACTCCTTTGCAACATCTTCTTGAGATTTTTTTAGGCGTTTTCTCAAAAGTTTTATGTTATTCCCTATATTACTCATCCAATTAGTTTAATTTATACAAATTTACAAATTCCTATTAAATAAACAACAAGCCGACTAAAATCTAATCTTTTCATTTAAAAATCGGTAGAATTAATTTACAATCTCATTCATTATAATTTATCTACAAAGCAATAATGAGAATACTCGAACTGAGTTTAAAAGTATATTTTTGAATAAATAATCATACAAAAAAAACTTGAATAAATAATATTCAAGTTTTTTTTGATTTTGGGTGGTTGATTTAAATATTTATAAACCAATAAAATTGGTTGCTAATTCTTTAAATTTCACACCACAAATATCTAGTTTTTAACAATATTAAACGAATAGCTATTTTTAGAAAAAAACATCAAAAAAACAACCTGCAACACATAAAAAACTGAAAAACAAAACACTAATCAATGAGAAAAAGAAAGAAAATCAGGTATAAATACCTATAACATCACGTATAAGTACTTATTATATTTTAGACTTAATTGCATATTTTACCAACCCTATCGTCGTTTTTATATTTAGTTTTTCCATAATATTGATTCTATGTCCTTCAATAGTCCTAGAACTTAAACTTAATTCTTCAGCTATTTGCTTGTTCGTTTTTTCTTTGACAATTAAACGAAGGATTTCAATTTCTCTTTCTGATATTAGATCTTCCACTTTTTTCTTCCTAGCTCTTCCTCTGTCTTCTTTTTCATTTTCTCTTGCTAGAATAGTTAAAATATCATCTGTGAAAAAATTATTTCCTTTACTTATTTCTAGTATGGCTTGAATTAAATCATTTGTTGCTGAACTTTTTAACAAATAACCAGAAACCCCTAGTTTAATGACTTTTTTAATAAGTTTTTCTTCATTATGCATCGTAAGCATTAAAACAGGTAAATTCTTAAAATGCTTCTTAATTTTTTTTAACACCTCTACCCCATCCATTAAAGGCATTGAAATATCTAAAACAACAATATCAAAACTCTTTTTTTGTAATAAATCTAAAGCTTCTACACCATTTGAGGCTTCCGTGATTTCTGTTTGAAAAACGGTTTGATTTTCTAACATCAAGCGTAAACCACTTCTAACTAAATGATGGTCTTCAACAATTAAAATATTTTTTATCATTTTAAATTATTTATATCAAAATTAAACTCTAAAAACGTACCTTTTCCTTTTTCACTAGTATACTTATAATTAGCCCCTAATACATCCAACCGTTGTTTTATATTATTAATTCCATGATTAAATATATTTGTTTCGAAATCAAAACCATCACCATTATCTTTTAATTCAAAAATCAATAGATTCTTTCTAAAAAAAAGATTAACCTCAATTCTACTAGCATTTGAATATTTAATAGAATTATTCAAAAACTCTTGAACTACCCTGTAAATAGAAAGTTCATCTTTCTTTTCTTTAAAACTTATTTCATTTATAGTAGCATCGTATGAGATATAAATCTCTGAAATAATGGAAACCTTATTCACTAGTTGACTTATAGCATCTTTCAAGTTATTCCTTTCTAATACAGATGGCATTAAATCAAAAGATATATTTTGAATTGATTTAATAGAAGCTTTTAACATAGAGTGAATCTCCTCTTTAACTGACAAATATTTCTTATCATTAACTGAAATCATTCCTAATGCATTAAAATACATATTAATCGCGTTTAGTTCTTGCCCTAAAGAATCGTGTAAGTCTTTCGCTAATCTTATTCTTTCTTGATCTTGTCCATTAATTGTTGCTTTTAATATTTTCAATTGTTCTTCTTTTTCTTCAGATATATCTTTAGCAACAAATAAAAAATGTACTTTATTTAAATATTCTATCCGTTCCAATGAACAATTATACACTAATTGTTTGTTTTTGAAAATAGTACGGTAATTAAAACTCTCCTTAACCGTTTCACCTCTAAAACATTTTTTCATTCTTTTTGAAACCGATAAAGGCAACTCATCTTTTAATAAATCAGCATTAAAGTTTTGTATAAAAGGTGGAAATTCTAAGTTTATATAATTTGTTATTTCTAACTCCCTTTTTTCAGAAAGAACAATCATCTTATGGGGCAAAAAATTAATTATTTGATTAAAAAACTCCTTAGAAACAATTTGAGCTTCTAATTCTTCAATGTATGTATTAAAAGCCATTCCAATGACATCTAACTCATCATTTTTATCAGATACCTTATAAGATTTAAAAAAGTTACCTGCTAGACAATTCGTTAAGTGCTCGATTAAATTTCGTTTTCTTTCTTTTCCATCTTTGACATAGTCCGAAAGATATAGTAGTTCTTCTTTTAGTTCTTCAAATTTATCGTCATTTGAAATCGGAGTTCTAAATTCATCTTCATTTATCTCCTTAACAATATCCAATAACTCATCTATTTTACTTGGACTCATTTTATTATGTAATTAAAATATAGTTAGTCTTACTTAAGTAGTTTTAGTCTTAAGTCAAATTTAATTATAAAGATTTAAAGTATTAAAAATAAAAAGTTGATTTATTCACATTTAACCCCTCATATCAGTTTTAAACTCAGCTTAATCACGAATTAAATACGACATTATAAGTAACAAAAAAAGGAGGATAAACTAATACCCTCCTTTTCGTTTTGTTAACTAAAAATTATTTTAAGAGATTGACTTGTCCAGAAAGTCTAATCATCTTGCCAGTAGGTTTTGATTTAAGAACGATTTTCCAGATGTACATTCCGGATAACAATGCCTCTCCATTTTCTCCATAAGTACCATTCCAACCGTGATTAATATTATTGGATTCAAAAACTACTTGACCCCATCTATTAAAAATAACCATTGAGTAGTCTTCAAATGATATACCAGTACTAAACTCAGGTTTAAATACTTGATTAATATCATCTCCATTTGGAGTAAATGAGTTTGGTATAAAGTAAACCTCTTCTTCCACAACTTTTACAGGAACTGTACTTGTGTCTCTACAACCTTGATCTGAAATTGCAATCAAAGTTACATTATAAAGAGCTTCATTCTCCGGGAACTCATGAATTGGATTTTCCTCAGATGGATTATCTAATGCTAAGTCATCTCCAAAATCCCAAATATAATCTGTTGCATCAATTGATAAATTAGAAAACTGAACATTCGGATTCATACTATTAACCTCACTTTGATCAGCTGTAAAATTAGATATCGGCAATGGGTTAACGCAAATATAGCTAGATAATGTTTCTGTCGAACTACATCCATTAGCAAACGTCTTAGTTAATGTTACATCAAAGCAAGAAGTTGAATTATACGTTTTAGAAACATCTCCACAGGATGTTGACTGACTACCATCTCCAAAGTCCCAAACACATGCATCTGCAACTTCAGGATTATCGTCCGTAAAGTCTACAGATAAAGGAACACATCCATCTGTTGTAGTAGAAGAAAAACTAATTACCGGATTAGCTAATACATTGACATCTATAACCTCTGTTACAGGACAACCATTCGAAGGGTTTACAACTGTATAATCAATTGAATTCAATCCAGTACCAACAGTTAAATCTAAAATTGGAGAGGAAGCTGAAGAAATACCTAAACCACTATAATCACCTCCAGATATATTCACAAAAGTAGATAAATCTAATGTACTCTCACTTTGACATATGTCTGGAACATTAGAAACTTGTAAATTTAATGTTGATAAATCTTCCGTCACTTCAATAGTTTCAAAATCAAAACATAAAGTATTAAAATCAATTACAAACAAACGATAAGTTCCTGGAGCATCCACATCAATAGTTTGAGCATCATCTGCTGTCAGAATATTACCTGCACCATTGACTTCCTCCCATGCATAAGACCAATTACTACCTTGACTTGATAAAGTACCATCTAAAGTAACAGTTGGATTATCACACGTAATAACAGTTGAAATCGATTGAGTAACAACAGAAGGTGGAGTATTGTTTTCAGTAATAGTAACAAAATCTGTAGCGGAACAATTATTATTTGTTTGATCAGTCACAGTAAGTGTATAGACACCTCCGATATTTACAGTAGGATTTAATGTTGTACTTCCTGAAAGAATACCTCCAACTGGACCTGTCCATGAATAATCAACCCCAGTAGCAGTAGATCCAGTTCCATCTAACTGTACTGATGAAGGAATACAAAGAATTTGTTTTGTTGACCCAGCTTCAGCTATAATAGTAGGTATTACAGTAACTGAAACACTTGCACTATTATCATCAGGACAACCAGCTAACTTAACCACACGTCTAAAGTATGTAGTTTGTGTTAAGGCATCAGGATTATTATCTTGCGCTATTTCACCAGTTATATCGTTCCAAATAGAATTATCTGTACTTGATTGCCATTGATAAGTATACGCAACAGCAGGTGAAACACTAGGAACACTACCCGTCAACGTTGAAGGAGTTTCCCCTTCACAAATAGTTTCGTCAGAACCTATTGTATTACTTGAAACAACTGAACAACTTTGAGCTGTACAAGATCCTGTTCCTTGTAAATAACATCCACTTCCATTTGCTGTAACGGAAATATCAACAACATCTCCTGCTGTTAAACCAGTAACTGAATATGGGAAGTTTACCCCATTA
>Ga0228614_1000840_pt1 | contig 15396 bp, 11 predicted proteins | sample 15DmetaG_FD_190531 | JGI IMG/M metagenome (GOLD analysis project Ga0228614, IMG submission 190531) | Seawater microbial communities from Monterey Bay, California, United States - 15D | ecosystem: Environmental > Aquatic > Marine > Coastal | place: USA: California | collected 2016-10-13
CCTGTACATATTGATAAATATTCCCCTCTAGTAAAAGGGTCAGCATCAGTCTAGATTCTTTGTTTAAAGATTTTAAATCCCCTCCATCCCAATTATTGTCAAGGTAGCCTAGAAAAAGGATTGATAGCTGAGCAGAAGTCATATCAACCTCATAAATATCCTCGTCTTGCTTTGTAACCATAAGCTGTCGTAAAGTTTTTTGAATAGAAGCACCTGTATAGTACACTCTGCCTGACTTTGCAATAGATGGGTTATAATTCATTTGAAGTGAAAAGCAGTCTTCAACAGTTTTAGTATGCTGAAGTTTCCGTAAGTCATTATAATAAACTTTATATCGGACCTCCTTGAACTGATTGGATTCTGGAACAGTTGCTTCCCCATACTCTTCACTGTTAATAGATACATAATCAAAAGTATTTTCTACAAGATAGATATAGTCCTCATCTAAAAATTTTACCTTAAGTAGGTTGTTATATAACTTTTTAAAAAGCGGGTCATTTGATGCTGCTGCAGATTCCTTTTTAATGGATAACCTTAATTTCTTCTGAAATAAATTTGACCTTACTTCTTCATCTACAAACCCTTTAATAATTGACTTCCTAGACAGCCTATAAGACATTGAGAAATTTCCTGATGAATATTTGCCATTAATGACAATGTAATTTGTGTCTTCTAAAAGTTTAAGAATGTCTTTATAGCAAGAATTGCCTATATAATGTCCGAGGGTCTTTGAGCTTATGTTTTGAAACTTAAACATCGCCTTGTCATCTTCTACTTTTTCTCTAAATACTAGATTAATTATCTTACTTATTAACCAGTTACATTTATCAATTAGTAATAGTTTGTCACTACCTCTCTTCTTAGATTGGTAGTAGGTAGATTTCTCTATCTCCTCTCTTAATCCTCTTATTGTTTTTAACTCCATAGAAACTTGAACACATATGATATAAGACCAAGCATAACAATCAACAATGCTATGGTATTAGTTATTCTCTAATTTACGATTATTCAATCAACAATAATGACAATGTTGATTACTTTCAATAATTCATATGTGGTGCTGTTTGTTTTAACATTCTAGGTCAAAAGCTAAGGACAAACTGCAACACATTTGATTATTTGAGTTAGTATGTTGATTTCATTTTATAAAGTTTTGTTTTACCGTTATCATTGTCTTATTCCTGAAAGGAATCTTATATTTTTTTATTAAAAAATAGTTAGGATTGATATATTGACGATACTGTGTAGTTATAATAGTATACCCCAACTTATACTGCAAATAAAACACAGTTGAAGTAACCTAATTAGACTTAGGTTAGGGCCATACTATATGCGCTTCGGAGCTATTAAAATAGCTTTGTATTGAATCGTTTCTAGTTATATAAAACAACTAAAATACATCGTCATTCAGTCTCTAATACGGTGTTAAAACTATGCTATACAAAACCCTTGAAATAGGAAAGCATCTCTGTTAACCCCACCCTTGGTTGGTTCTGTTTGTAAGACTGTAAGGATTTGGGTTTTGTTGAGGTTCTGTCTGAGGTTCAGATGTTACTAAAAATTACGTTCTTTGACTCTTTAAACCCTTCTACTATGAAAAAAAGTAACTTAATCTATTTACTTACCACAATTCTCTTATTATCTTCTTGCACTTCTTCTCATTTTTATCAGGTCTATGAGGTTAAAGCAACCAACAAATCAGTAACAAACGGTGATAATTTATTATTTGAAGATGACAACTGCATAATATCATATGATTTTTGGGGAAATGAGGGACAAATTCATTTCACTTTTTACAACAAAACTGATGCCAATATTTACGTAAAACTAAATGAAAGTAACTTAATTAAAAATGGCTATGCCTATGATTACTACAAGAATAGAACTTTCACAAACTCAACTAGTGAAACAAAATCTAATTCATATGCTTTATCCCGCTCTGCAGTGGTAACTGGAATTAATGTAAATAACAATATTCAAAGTAACCAAGCTAAGATTTTAGGTTCCGCTTCAAATAGCAAATCTTCGGGGTATGCTGTCTCTATTAAAGAAGATTCAGTAGTTCGTATCCCTCCAAAAACAAGGAAGAGTATCACAGAATACTCCATAAACAACATATTGTATTATAATTGTGATATGGACAAGTTTCCCCAAAAGGGACAGACTAATGAAACCGTAGCATTTTCAACTGAGCTAAGCCCAATAACTTTTACTAATCTTATCACTTACGACTATAAAGGTGAAAAATCAACTGTAAAGAACGAATTTTATATTTCTAAAATCACCAATCTTTCATCTTATGAGTTCTTTGAAAATAGAAATAGCGACAAATATTGTGGTAAAGGGAGTCGGAATATTGAATACTTTAAGTTTATAAATAGGAATAGATTTTATATAGAATATGGATATACTGACATTTGGAACTATCTACCAATTCAAGAAAAAGTAAAATTTACCCCTGCGATAAAAACAAATTCTGATGTAAATTATTTCCTTAACACAGGTTATATAAAATACGAAAACGACCTTGTTTTGAGTAAGGGTTTATTTGTAATATTTGAATTAAGTGGTAAGTATTACAGAGGAAAAATTAAAAAGGAAAAGGTCCAAATGAACGCTTTAGAATCAGATTACTGTGAAGTAATTGATATTAATGAGTTTAACCCAATAGAAAAATCGTTTACCCCGTCTGAACGTCAATCATTCAATTGTCCTTATAACTCCATTATTGCAATTAAATAAGCTCAACTTTAAAGTTATCTACCTGATATAGGCCTTATAAAAAATCAGGAAGGTAAGGATGAACTATTAATCTTTAAAACTAAATTAAAATGGACAGAAACACACAAGACAGACTAATTATAATACTATCAATTGCATTGGTTAACTGAGACCTCTATGGTGACTTGACAATCGGGTTGTCTAAAAAGTATCTAGCGAATTTAGTTTTGCTTAGTCTGACTAAATATTTCCAGAGTAAATTTTTATTTCTAAAATGATATATTTGAATTATAACTAAATTCAAGCCTGCATTAATGAACTACACAGTTCTCTTTTCGTTAAAATATGCATAAATTAGCTATATGAAAAAAATAATATCAACAGTCATTGTGATAATATGCGTACCGTTATTTGGGTATGGACAAAATTCAGCTACCATTAGAGTTATCGAGACTAGGGAGTCTTCAACACCATTAACAGATATAGTAAATAGACAAATAGAGGCAGCAAGGTTAGCTGAAAAGGAAGAATATGCCAGAGAGGAGGCTAGAAGAGCTAGAGAGGAAACTAAAAGAGCCACTAATGCTGCCGCTAAAAGAGAAGAACTTAAAAACACCTATTCTGACATAAAAGTAGACTTTTTAAAAAACAATTCTGAAAAATATACAAGTGTGATTATCACCGATGTTCGGGGGCCAGGTAATGCTGATGCTCTTAAAGAAATATGGGATTTGCTTGCAATTAGTAAAAATGTTTATTCTTCAATCACGTGGGCTGATACAAAAGCAAATGACCTTAATTATTACAAGGACCCACCAACTGATATTAAATATGGTGAGGGGACATTAGAGCTTTATTGGACAATAGGACTTGTAAATGCTTATTCAAAACTTTACACATTGACTCTAAAAAATTGGATGGGAAAAGTAATTTTTGAAGCGCAATATAAAAACTTAGCGTATGCTGAGATGTTATATCCTATATATTCAGATAATTATTCAGATAATTATACGAGAGAAGAAGCATTTCAAAAATTGAGTGATTCAAAAAAGCTATTAGAATTGGAGGTTATTAATCAATCAGAATATGATGAAATTGTTAAAAAACTCAAACCATTTCTTTTAAAATAGGATTGCAACAAACATTCAAGAAAACCTCTAATTAGACTTCCCTAAACATTATTGTAAAGTAAGTTAGTACGAACTATCGGTGTATTCCCACTTTTCATATAGGTCATTATATTTGTAATGTCCTACTTTATTTCCGCTATCATCAAAAACATCGTATCGCTTATATAAATCATTCCACTTCCTAGAACCTGTGGGGTTTCCGCTTGAATTGAACTGGTCAGTTCGTTTAAACAAATCATTCTTTTTTTCATAACCTTGTTGGTTGCCATTTTGGTCAAATGTTTCTTTTCTATTAAAAAGGTCATTTTGTTTCTCATACTTAACCATATTGCCGTTGGCGTCAAAATATTCCATTCTATTATACAGAGTGTTTTCTTTTGCATAACCTGTCATATTTCCATAAGAATCAAAAAACTCTGTTCTTTGGTATAGGCTGTTGTATTTTTGAGAAGACTGCGCTTTTAATGAAGTTGTTATCACTCCTATGGCAAGTACAATTAGTAACTTTTTCATTTATTGAACTTTATTTGTTTAGCATATCCTATTCGGTTTTCAGCATTCCGGTTTCGCTTTTTCCCAACTCTTAGCATATTGGTACTGTTCTTAGAGTGAGTTCAATATATTAAATGCTTTTTGTGAAAATACACAATTAAATTAAATACCAAGTATTAAACATCGTCATACCCTCTCTAATATGGGGTTATAACTATGCTATACAACACCCCTGAAATAAAAAACCAACTCTGTTAACCCCACCCCCTTGTTGATTTTATTAAAGAAGTTGAAAGGTTTTATGTTTTGTGAGATTATTTCTTGGGGAATTATAAAAAAGTTATCTTTGAATTTGAAAACTACCTAATTAGATACAAGGCTAATGTTCTTTAGAAAAAACAAATTATACACAAGTCAATACAGAGCCATTTCTTTTATCTGTGCTTTCTGCTCATTTTCTATGACCTATGCCCAGCAGGCAGTCCCTGCATCAGGAGGCAATGCTGTTGGTAGTGGTGGCTCATCAAGTTACACTGTTGGCCAAGTAGTCTACACCACAAATTCTGGAGCTAACGGCTCTGTAGCACAAGGCATTCAGCAGCCCTATGAAATATCAACCCTAGTTGGGTTAGAGGTAACTGAAATTAACCTAGAGCTTACAGCATACCCCAACCCAACAAATAATGTCATCAACCTTAATATTGGCAACTACAAGAATGAGAAACTATCCTACCAACTCTATGATATTCAAGGGAGGCTACTAGTGGTTAAGCCAATAAAAGAAAATCGTACAAGCATCGTTTTACAAGATTTTTCAGGTAGCTCCTACCTGTTAAATGTGCTAGACAATAATCAATTGATAAAAACATTTAGAATTATAAAAACCAATAAATAATGAAAAAGCTATACACCTTATTAGCAGCAGCAATGATAACTGCCACCACTTTTGCTCAAGCTCCAAATAAAATGAGTTATCAAGCAGTTGTTAGAGATGCTTTAGATGTACTTGTAACAAATCAAGCGGTAGGTATGCAAGTTAGCATACTTCAAGGCTCTTTTACAGGTACTCCAGTCTATGTGGAGACACACAGTCCCAGTACAAATATCAATGGACTAGTGAGTATAGAAATTGGTTCAGGGACTGTTGTATCGGGTGCATTCAACAGCATTGACTGGGGTAATGGACCATACTTCATAAAGACAGAAACAGACCCTACAGGGGGGACTTCATACACCATTACAGGAACTAGTCAACTACTAAGTGTGCCGTATGCCTTACGTGCAAACATAGCGGATAGTGTTGTTGGAGGAAGTGCAGTTGGCCCCCAAGGACCTATTGGATTAACAGGACCGCAAGGATTAAAAGGTGATACAGGAGCAGTTGGGCCACAAGGACCTATTGGGTTAAAAGGGCCTCAAGGACTAAAGGGTGATACAGGAGTTGCAGGGCCTCAAGGACCTATCGGGTTAACAGGCCCACAAGGGTTAAAGGGTGATACTGGAGCAGTTGGCCCACAAGGACCTATTGGATTGACAGGTGCTACAGGCCCTCAAGGTGCTACAGGTCCGGCAGGGGCTAACGGAACAGATGGTGTTGATGGTATTGATGGCGCAGTTGGTGCTACAGGACCACAAGGACCTATTGGATTGACAGGTGCTACAGGCCCTCAAGGTGCTACAGGTCCGGCAGGGGCTAACGGAACAGATGGTGTTGATGGTATTGATGGCGCAGTTGGTGCTACAGGACCACAAGGACCTATTGGATTGACAGGTGCTACAGGACCACAAGGTGCAACAGGTCCGGCAGGAGCTGACGGAACAGATGGTATTGACGGTGCAGTTGGAGCTACAGGTCCTCAAGGTCCAATCGGGTTAACAGGAGCTACAGGCCCACAAGGACCTATTGGATTGACAGGTGCAACAGGACCACAAGGTGCAACAGGTCCAGCAGGAGCTAACGGAACAGATGGTATTGACGGTGCAGTTGGAGCTACAGGCCCACAAGGACCTATTGGATTGACAGGTGCTACAGGCCCTCAAGGTGCTACAGGTCCGGCAGGGGCTAACGGAACAGATGGTATTGACGGTGCAGTTGGAGCTACAGGCCCACAAGGACCTATTGGATTGACAGGTGCAACAGGACCACAAGGTGCAACAGGTTTATTAAGCAATGGAGCAGCTGCAGGAAACACACCCTTCTGGGATGGCTCGCAATGGGTGGTCAACAATAGTAACATTCATAACAATGGCGCAGGTGTTGGTATTAATACAAGTACTCCCGATGCATCTGCACAACTAGATGTAGCATCAACTTCAAAAGGATTTTTGCCACCAAGAATGACTACCATTCAGCGTGATGCTATTGCTGCTCCAGCAGTTGGTTTAGTAATTTATAATACTACAAGTAATTGTTTGAATTTTTACATAGGGTCTAATTGGCAAGAAACCTGCGGCTCTGCCAACTATTCAACAGCAAGTTACCCAGCAGGATATGTGTTTTGTGCAACAGGTGCTACCGCCGTTGTAGATGTAACCAACCCAACGACAGGAGAAACTTGGATGGATAGAAACTTGGGAGCCACCCGAGCAGCCACCTCTAGCACCGATGCTGCAAGCTATGGTGATTTGTACCAATGGGGAAGAGCAAGTGATGGACATCAATGCAGATCCTCAGGAACTAGAAGTACTTTAAGTAGTGTAGACCAGCCTAATCATAGTGATTTTATACTAAGTTCTTCTGATTGGAGAAGCCCACAAAACGCTAATTTATGGCAAGGGGTAAATGGAGTAAATAACCCTTGCCCAACTGGCTATCGTTTGCCCACGAAAGCAGAAATAGATACAGAACGCTTAAGTTGGAGCAGCAGCAATGCATCTGGTGCTTTTGCTTCACCGCTTAAATTACCCCAAGGGGGCGGTCGCGAGCGCTTTAATGGTTCCCTCTTCGATGTTGGCACCCGCAGCTTCTATTGGATTAGTGCCGCTACTAGTTCCACATCTGAGTACATCAACATCAACACAAGCAATACTTCTTATGTGTACAACTTCCGAGCATTAGGATTTTCTGTGCGCTGCATCAAAGATTGACAGTTTGATTAGCGAAGCGATTTGACATTTTTAAAATTAACCTGAATGAAAACATTTCTCACTATTTTTATTTTTTGTTTTGTTTTCTGTAGTTCTTCAAACGCTCAAACAATGTCAGGTAATTTTACCCTTCTTACCAATCAAGAAATCAAACTAGAGGGGTTTAGTGGTTTAAATACTTATCCAATTTCCTCAACCAAAGTTGACGAAGCAGGAAGTTTCAAACTCCCCTATTCCAAATCAGATTATGGCGTAGGTTACTTAATGTCTGCCGATGAAAAACCGTTATTCGTTATTTTAAGCGGAGAAGATATTGAAATCCTTGGTGAAGCATTGAGCTATACCGAAACGCTAAACATTATCAGAGGTCAGGAAAATCAATATTTTGAGCAGTTCGCTAAAGAACATCCTAAGAGAGAGCAGGCATTAAGTGCTTGGGTTTACTTGGAGAAAATATACACCTCAGATTCCTTGTTTGCTTTTCAAGAAGCCCCTAATCAAGCTATCCAAAAAGAAAAACAACGCATTAAGTCAGAAGATGCCTTGTTTCTTTCAAAATTGCCTAAAGACAGTTATGTGAGTTGGTTTTTACCTACTCGTAAATTAGTGAGTTCGGTTTCAACAATAGCTCAATACCGACCAAAAGAAATTCCCGCAACTATATCAGCGTTTAGGGAAATAGATTATACGGATAACCGCCTTTATAAAAGTGGCTTGTTTAAAGATGCTATTGAAAATCATTTTTGGTTATTAGAAAATAGCGGAAAGCCATTAGATTCTGTCTTTATTGAGATGCAGTTTTCTATTGATGCTATGATGGTAAACTTGGTAAAAGACGATAAGAAACTCAATGAAGTCACCACCTATTTGTTTGATTTGCTAGAGCGACATAGCCTGTCTCAAGCCGCTGAATACTTAGCACTAAAAGTACTTAATGAAACAAGCTGCACGCTAGATAACGATTTAGCGAAACAACTAGAAAGTTACCGTGCGATGAAAAAAGGGAACATTGCAGCTGAGATTAATTTTGGTGAATTAACTTATCTAAATGGAGTAAAGCAAACAATTTTTAATAGCCTTACAAACTTAACTACACCCTACACATTGGTTGTCTTCGGTGCAAGTTGGTGTCCGAAGTGTGTAGAAGAAATACCAAAACTTACAGATAACTATGTAAAGTGGAGAAATTTAGGGGTAGAAGTTGTTTATATATCCCTGGACACAGAGCAGAAGGAATTTGAGAAATCAGTGAGTTCGTATCCCTTTTTCGCATACTGTGATTACAAGAAATGGGATAGCAAAGTGGCTCAAGATTATTATGTGTTTGGCACACCAACCTTTTACTTATTAGATAACAAGCGAGAGATTTTATTGAGGCCAACTTCAATTAATCAAATAGATGCTTGGGTTGATTGGTATTTGGCAGGTAAAGACAAAAAATAAACTAACCATATATTGGGAGTTTATAGACTTCCTATGCGGTTAACGGACTAAAATCCACCCCTTTTTAACAAATCATCGGCATATCCTCCTCCTGTAATTCATACGCCTCAAGCCCCCTTAAGTTAACTTAAATAATTATTAAACATCGTCACACACACTCTAATATGGGGTTATTCTATGCTATACAACACCCGTTGAAATAGGAAACCATTCCTATTAATCCCACCCTTGGTTGGTTCTGTTTGTAAGACTGTAAGGATTTGGGTTTTGTTGAGTTTCTGTCTGAGGTTTGTGAAATATTTATTTTATTTGTCATTAAATACTCTCAACTATGAAACTATTCAAATACTCTCTAATAGCACTGATATCAATATTTCTATTTGCTTGTGAAAAGGATGACGATACTACTGAACCAACAACTCCAACAACTCCAATAAATAATGCATTAATCTATCTTGATGCCAATGGTGTGACGATAAAGGCAAGTGCAGCTGCCATAATAGGAGATACAGGAACTGTGAATGGTATCCTTTATACAGTTGTTGATTTACCTACTTTACAGAACAGAATAGATTCTAGCTTGGATGTTACTAATGTTTGTGTCTCAAAAATTACTAATATGAGATTCATATTTAATAGTGCCGCATCATTTAACAGCGACATAAGTTCTTGGGATGTATCTAATGTGACTAATATGGAAGGTATGTTTAGGAGTGCCTTTTCCTTTAATCAAGACATTGGCTCGTGGAGTGTTTCCAATGTGACTAGTATGTATGCTATGTTTGGTGAAGCAGCAAACTTCAATCAAGACATTGGCTCGTGGGATGTTTCTAATGTGACTTATATGCAAAGTATGTTTATTAGAGCCTCGTCATTTAATCAAAACATCAGCTCGTGGAATGTTTCTAATGTTACTCAATGTACAGACTTTAGCCTATTTACAACAGCTTGGACACTACCAAAGCCTAACTTCACTAACTGTAATCCATAAGTTTCAGTAAATAATATAATAAAAAGTCCTGCCTCGGTAGGACTTTTTTGTTTTAAATAATGCTAAATCATTGGCATATCCTCCTCCTGTAATTCAGCAACCTCAAGCCCCCTCAAGTAAGTTAACGATACGTTTAAACTAGAATGACCCATAGCCTTCTGTAGCTTAGTTAAAGACCCTGTCCTCTTAAAAATATCTATCGCTCCTGTATGTCTGAAGGAGTAGAGTGTTTGATGTTCTTCCAAAACCTTTGACTGTGCCTTGTACTTACTCCAAAGACTTTTAAAGTAGTCACTGTTGTATGGCTCTAACTCTCCACTAAAGATGTTCCTAACATCCTCCCCTTTGACTAGGTTTTCCCTTATGTAAACAGGAACAGGTACGATTCTATTCCTACCAGATTTATTCCGATGCCCTGATAAATGGATTTGACTTAAGTCCGAAGAGAAGTCTCCCCAACAAAGCTCTCTTATCTCTCTATGTGGTCTTAAAAGACATCCGTAAGTTAGCAAACAGCACAGGAATAGTTTGTCGTTAAACACTCTTATTTCGTCTAATACAGGCCTTATTTCTCGGAAGGGTTTGTTTAGTTTGGCCTTATTCTTTCTACTCTTATTACTCAGTAAATCTCTAGGCTTCATACCCTTGCTTACTGCAGCATTTAAAAGAGCGTGTAGGTGTCTTCTAAGGGTGTTGTAGCTTGTTGCTGAGGTATATTTATTGAGGATAGAATTGATGCCCTCTAAGGTGATTACATTGCCTTTACAAGTGTTGACAATGTCCCTATGTATATAGCGTAAAGTACTCTTGTATTTATCAGAGTAACTACCATTTAATTTGCTCTCTAGAGCCATATTTAAATACTCTAGGTCTGTTAGTTTACCTATCATAGCACTTTGCTTCCTAAAGGTTCTTAATACTCCTCCCTTGGAGATGTAATTGTATACCTCAGCAGCTAAGATATTAGCTTGATGTAGTCGCTGGTTCTCAGGATAATCATTTGGATTTACCTTACTATTAATTCGCTTCCCATTATACAAGCGTATCTTCTTGTTATCAATGTAAAACGAAATGAACACTTTTCGGTCATTTGTTTGACCAATTTTGGGGTAGTTTATTAAACACATAGACAGTTATCAGACAGTTAATATTATTTAAACTGTATAACTAATTGTCTACTATTGATTTACCGCACAAATACCCTATGACTCATAATCAGGTGGTCGATGGTTCGAGCCCATCAGGGCCCACCTAGCAAAAAAGGATTCAATGATTTCATTGGGTCCTTTTTTTATTATGAGACAGACGTCTCACAAGTCTTATAAAGCCTTGTTCTGACGGCATAAAACGATTGTTTTTCAAACAACAGTTTTCTTTAATGCTCTACCAAAAACTTCGCTTTTAAACTCCTAAATCTATATATTAAAAAAATGCGTTAAGCGAGTATAAATGTACGAAATTGATGCTTTATGGCAGTAATTCGGCAGTAAATTGGCAGTAAATTTTTTACTACCAACAGCGCTATACTATTGGTAACAAGTATATTAAACAACCAGGACTCTTTTTTACACTTTAAAACAGTTCTTTTTCAGACAGTTATATAACCACTGTCTATCTTTCTGCCTCTATAAACAAATCATCACTCTTTACTACTGACAATGCCTTTACCTTACTAATTACAAGATGCTTCTATGGTGACTTGAGTTTTATCTCAAGTGTTTATAGACCGCCTGTCGTGTTATCTGGAGGATATCTGCAATGTATTGCACCGACTCGTTAGGCATAAGCTCACAAATAAGTTGAACCTTTTTCTTAGTTGTATAAGACCCATTAGCAATTTTCACTGCTTTGTCTGTTTGTTTAAGGTTCTCTAAAAGGTCGCAATCCTTTTCTCTTCTTTTATCAAGTTCTTTTTTCCAATTGTGTAACCAAAATTGAAGGTTACTATAAAGAATTTTATAATCCTTGTAAAGGAAGATGGAGTGCAACTCCCGCTTATTTTTTAGGCGATGCTCCCAAACGTATTCAATACCGTTAAAGATAATTCTGTGATTTTCACGATTAGTTAATTTTTCAAGGTCAGTATCTGACCAACTAGTTTTATGCATTTTATAATAATTATTTGTCCTATAATTATTATCACATAGTTTACAAGAAACTTCCAAGTGGTGTAAACTAAATAAAATCTAAGTCGTTAACTGTTAAGGATATAATATTTACCCTCTATAGAAGCATTTATCAACAGGCGTTAATCTATACTTTATAGAAGTATTATTTGATTTTTTATCATCGTTTGCTCCTAGAAGGAATCTTATTTTTTTTATTAAAAAATAGTTAGGATTGATATATTGACGATACTGTGTAGTTATAATAATATACCCCAACTTATACTGCAAATAAGGCACAGTATAAGTAACCTAATTAGATTTAGGTTAGGGCCATACTTTATGCACTTAGGAGCTATTAAAATCACTTTATATTGAATCATTCCTAGTTATTTTTAGAACGACTAAAATACATCGTTATACCCTCCCTAATATGGGGTTATAACTATGCTATACAAACCCCTTTGAGTTAGGAAACCATTCCTGTTGACCCCACCCGTGGTTGGTTCTGTTTGTGAGGCTGAGAATTTTGGGATTTTTGAGATTATTGCTGAGGATTTGAAAAATGTCAAAAAAAAATTAAATTTGATTCTATTATTTAAATTTTAAAAACTATGAAACTCCTGAAATACTCTTTAATAGCACTTATATCAATATCCCTATTCTCTTGTGAAAAGGATGACGTTACTACTACTGAACCAGGAACTCCAAGAGGTCCAGTAATCTATCTTGACGGCAATGGAGTGACAGTAAAGGCAGGAGCAAATGCTGTAATAGGAGATACAGCAAGTATAAATGGCATCCTTTATACAGTTGTTGATAGAGCAATGTTATTGTCTTTGGTTAGTATTCTTGATTCCCTTCCGGATAATGAAAATGTTTGTGTTTCAAAAATTACTGATATGAATCGTATGTTTAACAATGAATATTCATTTAACAGAGACATAAGTTCTTGGGATGTTTCTAATGTGACTGATATGACTGGTATGTTTTATAACGCCTCTTCCTTCAATCAAGACATCAGATCGTGGGATGTATCTAATGTGACTAGTATGTTTTTTATGTTTGAAGGTGCCTCGTCATTCAATCAAGACCTTTACTACTGGGATGTATCTAATGTGACTCAATGCTCGGACTTTTATAAAGGTGCAAATTCTTGGACACAACGAAAGCCAGTTTTTGATGGCTGTTTTCCATCTTTCGCTTATAAAAATTTGTGTAATAAGAATTTTGTTATGAGTAATCTAACATATAAAGTAAATGGAGTTACAATATACACAGGTCTTGATACTAGTTCTTACCCTGCTTGTAATCTAGACGATATAATACGGTTTTATGTCGATGAAACATTTGATGCATATTTTGGAGCAATCAAGTGCGACCCTTTCGATCCTCAAGGCGAAACTAGAGAATGGGCTCTTTCTAATTCTGATACTAAGTTAATACTCGGTCCAAGTCCCAACAACCGTCCCCCTAGAAGCAGTTCGAATACTGATAGAACATTTGATATTATAACAAATGACGGCCTTGAATTAACTTATCGAGAAACTGAGATTGATTCATTTGGGGGACGTAACACTGAATATACAGTAACCTATAGAGCACAATAAATTACATTGCCTTCATAAATTAAAAAATATAATTAAAAGTCCTGCCTCGGTAGGACTTTTTTGTTTTAAATAATGCTAAATCATCGGCATATCCTTCTCCTGTAATTCAGCAACCTCAAGCCCCCTTAAGTAGTGTTAGTTACATAACTTTGTCAAGTATTATACATCGTCATATACTCTATAATATGGGGTTATATCTATGCTATACAACACCCGTTGAAATAGGAAACCATTCCTGTTAACTCCACCCGTGGTGGGTTCTTTTTGTTAGGTTGAAAGGTTTGGGATTTTGTTGAGATTCTTGCTAAGGTTTAGACATTGTGACTAAAAAAATAGTTTCTTTACAGTATAACGAAAAAACAAATTAAATATGGTTCTATGCAGAGCTGTTTTCCTTATCTGTGCTTTCTGCTCAGTTTCTATGACATATGCCCAGCAAACGGTCCCTGCCTCTGGAGGTGATGCTGTTGGAAGTGGTGGCTCATCAAGTTACACTGTTGGCCAGGTAGTTTACACCACAAACAATGGAGCTAATGGCTCTGTAGCGCAAGGCATTCAGCAGCCCTATGAAATTTCAACCCTAGTTGGGTTAGAGGTAACTGAGATTAACCTAGAGCTATCAGCATACCCAAACCCAACAAATAATGTCATCCACCTCAGTATTGGTAACCACAAGAATGAGAAATTATCCTACCAACTCTATTATATTCAAGGGAGGTTACTAGTGGGTAAGCCAGTAAAAGATAATCGTACTAACATTGTTTTACAAGATTTTTCAGGTAGCTCCTACCTGTTAAATGTTCTAGACAATAATCAATTGATAAAAACATTTAGAATTATAAAACCCAATAAATAATGAAAAAGCTATACACCTTAGTAGCAGCAGCAATGATAACTGCCACCACTTTTGCTCAGGCACCAAGTAAAATGAGTTATCAAGCAGTTGTTAGAGATGCATCTGATGTCCTTGTAACAAATCAAGCAGTAGGAATGCAAGTTAGCATACTTCAAGGCTCTTTTACAGGTACTCCAGCTTATGTAGAGACACACAGTCCTAGCACCAATATCAACGGACTAGTGAGTATAGAAATAGGGTCAGGGACAGTTGTATCGGGAACATTCAACAGCATTGACTGGGGTAATGGACCATACTTCATAAAGACAGAAACAGACCCTACAGGGGGAACCTCATACACCATTAAAGGAACTAGTCAACTGCTGAGTGTGCCGTATGCCTTACGTGCAAACATAGCGGATAGTGTTGTTGGAGGAGTTGGTACTACAGGCCCTCAAGGACCTATTGGATTAACAGGGCCGCAAGGTTTAAAAGGTGATACAGGGGCAGTTGGACCACAAGGTCCTATTGGTTTAACAGGTGCTACAGGACCACAAGGAGCAACAGGTCCAGCAGGTACTAATGGAACAAATGGTATTGATGGTGCAGTTGGAGCTACAGGACCGCAAGGACCTATCGGATTAACAGGTGCTACAGGACCACAAGGAGCCACAGGTTTGTTAAGCAATGGAGCAGCTGCAGGAAACACACCCTACTGGGATGGCTCACAATGGGTGGTCAACAATAGTAACATTCATAACAATGGCTCAGGAATTGGTATGGGGACAAACACACCAAATTCATCTGCAAAAGTAGAAATTGCAAGTACAACCCAAGGGTTTTTGCCTCCACGAATGACCACCACTCAGCGTGATGCCATTGCATTTCCCGCCCTTGGCTTGGTGATTTTTAATACAACTACCAATTGCTTGAACTTTTATATAGGTACTAGCTGGAATGAAACTTGCGGAACAGTAGTAAC
>Ga0228614_1000841_pt1 | contig 15391 bp, 17 predicted proteins | sample 15DmetaG_FD_190531 | JGI IMG/M metagenome (GOLD analysis project Ga0228614, IMG submission 190531) | Seawater microbial communities from Monterey Bay, California, United States - 15D | ecosystem: Environmental > Aquatic > Marine > Coastal | place: USA: California | collected 2016-10-13
TTCTACAAATGTAGAAGCTGCTGGTGCATTAATGGATTCTGAACTAACTGATTTAGCTGGTATAAAAGCTGTAACAATTTCCACTTTACAAGTTAAACCTAACGAAGGTGCTTTTGCTGATGGAGATAAAACAAAATTAGATAGTATAGAAGTAAGTGCTGATGTTACAGATTCTACAAATGTAGAAGCTGCCGGTGCATTAATGGATTCTGAAGTAACTGATTTAGCTGGTATAAAAGCTGTAACAATTTCCACTTTACAAGTTAAACCTAGCGAAGGTGCTTTTGCTGATGGAGATAAAACAAAATTAGATGGTATAGAAGCAAGTGCTGATGTTACAGATTCTACAAATGTAGAGGCAGCTGGTGCATTAATGGATTCTGAACTAACTGATTTAGTTGGTATAAAAGCTGTAACAATTTCCACTTTACAAGTTAAACCTAGTGAAGGTGCTTTTGCGGATGGAGATAAAACAAAATTAGATGGTATAGAGGCAAATGCTGATGTTACAGATTCTACAAATGTAGAAGCTGCTGGAGCAGTTATGAATACAGGCGATGAAACAATAGCAGGTATTAAAACATTTAGTTCTACTATTAGTGGAGATATTACAGGAACATCTGCTAGTGTAACAGAAGCATCACAAACAGTAATTACTTCTGTAGGTACTTTAACTAGTCTTCAAATTAATGATGGTGGAACTATAGGAAGTGCTACAACTTCTGATATAATTACATTAACTAGTGATGGTAAAGTTGGTATTGGTGGAAATCCAGTTTTTAAATTAGATGTACAGTGTTCAGATAGTACATATTATCAATTAAGACTAAAAAACTCAAGTGGTGCTGCTGGTTTAGAAATAAAAGATCAAAGTGCAGGTGTAACTAATATTAGAACAGATGGAGGAGGTAATTTATATTATATTAATACAGGACCAAGTATGACTTTTCAAAATATTATAACACCAAGTAGTGGTGATATTAAATTCATACAGTCTGATACACTTTCATATACACGCCTTATAATAAAAAATACGGGTAATATTGGTATTGGAACAGATAATCCATTATCAAAATTACATGTAGAAGGTAGTACACATATAACAGATGAATTGAATCTTGGTAATTATATGTTATTAAAAAGCACCTCTAATTACATGGGTATTATAGGTTTCAATAGAAATCCAAACGATGGCACTGCTAGTGGTATTTTAAATAATAGCTATAGTGCATATCAGATACAAAATCAAAATGGAATTTTTAAAATAGAATCATATGATAATCAAAATATTTATTTAAATAAATTTACAATTAATAATGGTAATGTAGGTATAGGCACTGAAAATCCTAAATCAGCACTTCATATTATAGGACCAAAAGAATATAATCCATCTGTTAGAGGTATTCATATAGGTGAAGACACGATAAATGGAAATAATTCTATAGAAATATGTCAAGATTCAGGAACAGAAGGTTATATTGATTTTACACAAGTTGGGGTAGATTATAAAGGAAGAATATCTTATGATCACACTAATAATAGTATGAGATTCTACATTTTAGGAGAAAAAATGAGAATTACAAGTATCGGAAATATTGGTATAGGTACTGAAAATCCATTATCAAAATTACATATTAAATCTAATTCTGCTATTGTTATACCTTCAGGAACAACTGCTGAACAACCTGGTGCAGTGGGTAATATTGATTATACAACTGCTATTACTGGTATGTTAAGATTTAATACTACTAATAGTAGTTTTGAAGGTTATAATGGTAGTGCTTGGGGAGCTATTGGTGGTGGCGGTACTAGTATTTGGAATACAAATGGAAATAAAATATATTATGATACTGATAATGTTGGTATTGGAACTAATGATCCAAAATCTACATTACATATAAGAGGAAATGATGCTATAGTAATACCGAGTGGTAATACTTCAGAAAAACCTACAGGTTCAGATGCCTTACAAGGTATGATAAGATACAATACTGAGACTGTTCAATTTGAAGGATACAATGGCTCAATTTGGGGATCATTAGGTGGTGGTTCTAGTTTATCTGCTCCAGTTGATATATACTGGACTTCACCACCTTTTGTTAATAACAATATGGAATCATCTGGATATCAAACTATGTCATTAGGTTATCAAAATTTGGGTGATTCGATAGATTATTATATTATGCCACAAAATTTAACTATAACACATATTACTTTATTACAATCACAAGAAGCGACAGCAACATATGTAGTACAATTATATGATGATACAACTCAAAAAGGATCTGATATAACAATTGCTATAACTGATAAATCTATTAAATTTACTTTAAGTTCAAGTATTATATTTACTAAAGATGCTAAATTAAAAATAAAAATACATAATAGTGTTAGTTCTATTGATAATGAAGAAGTTATTGTATTATTAGAGGGCATATATACTAATTCTTCTCCTTCAGCTAATTTTACTCCTACTACTGATAATGTTGATATTATATATAAAGAAACTGGAAGAGTTGGTATTGGAACTAATAATCCATATTCTACATTAGATATAAATGCTACAGATTCTATTATTATACCAAGTGGCACAACATTACAAAGACCAATTAGCACAAAACTAGGAATGTTAAGATATAATACTAATATTAATAATTTTGAAACTTATGATAGTTCTAATTGGGTTAGAGTAGGTGGATTTGAACCAAGTAAAGGTATGGTTATTCAATTACAACATAAAGATTATACAGCTCAACAAACAAAAGATAATACAGGATGGGATCCTATTGATAATAGAACAGACGGAAATGGATATGTAGTTATTATACAACCTACTAGTTCTAATTCTAATGTTTTAGTTAATTGTAATTGTCATATTGGTATAAATATGACATCAGATGCTCGTTGGTATGGTTTAAGATTATATAGAAAAATTGGTTCTGGTAGTTGGGAACATATTACGGGTGCTGGAGGTACTACTGGAGGACCTGGTACTGAATGTTGGTTATCCGATAATATGGGAGTAAATACTGGATCAGCCGAAGGTGATTCACTTATAGGAAATTTAGGAAATTCATATCTTGATTCACCTAATACTACAGAAACAGTATATTATACTATATATTGGAAATCACGACTTGGTGCGGGAGGTAGCAGTCATTATCTTTATTTAAATAGAGCTTATTCACAAGGAGATGCTTTTAGACCTAAACCAACTTCTACATTAACGGCACAAGAAATTTGGAATGAAGGAACACCATATGTTCCTACATCATCAGCAATTACAATAAGTGATAGTAATGTAGGTATTGGTACACAAACTCCACAATCAAAATTAAATGTAAATGGAACAGTGTTAATTGGGGATAAATATGTAAATGGTGGTAATGGTTTTCCTAAAGAAAATGCGCAATTTATAATTGGTGGTACACATAATGATTTAAATTATTTTAATACTGCAGCTGGTGCTACTGATAGAGCAAAATTATTAATTAGTGGATATAATAATGATAATGAGAATGTTGGTTCTCATGTTTATCCTATATTATGTGAAGATGAAAATGGAAATAAAGATTTTTATATAAAATCTGTAAAAAGTAATACTGCAGGCGCAACTGCATATTTTAAAGGTGAAACTTCTATTGGTGGAGCATTAAAAATTGGAACAAATGGACATGATGCTGGAGCGATGACAGGTGGAGGCGGTAGAAGAAATTTATTTATAACAACAACATATAATAATAATACAGGTCCTGAAGGTTGGTGGATAGGAGCACAAAATGAAAATCCAAGTACTACTGATAATGACTTATATTTTGAAGTTGTATATTCAGATCCAGGTGGTACTAGAACAGCAGGCCTTGTGCAAGACGGTGTCAACACAGGACAGATGAATTTTACAGGACAACATAGATGTAAATATGATAATTATAATGAAAATAAAATAGGATTAATTGTAAAATCAACAGGAACTTACACTAATTTAGATAATTCAAATGAACCAACAATAAATGATAGTTTATGTAATATTGAATTAACTTCTAAAAAAAATGATAAAGCTGTATTTGGTGTTATTAGTTCTAAAGAAGATAATAGTAAAGGTAGAACTTATTCAGCTGGTAATTTTGTAAGTCTATACGAAATAGAAGATAATTTAGAAAGAACTTTCGTAAATTCAGTTGGAGAAGGTTCGGTTTGGGTTTGTAATATTAATGGCAATTTAGAAAATGGTGATTTAATAACTACAAGTAATATACCTGGTTATGGTATGAAACAAGATGATGATTTAATGCATGGTTATACTTTAGGTAAAATTACTCAAGATTGTGATTTTAATAATATACTTAATTGGAATAAATCACGAAAAATTGATATTAATGGAAATATAAATGAAAATGGTGAATATATAGCTGTATTTGTTGGTTGTGTATATTATTGTGGTTAAAATTAATAATTAATCAATATTTCATATTTATTTTTTTTTATAATTACTTAAACAATATTTAATAATAATATATAAAAATGACTTCGAGTGTAAATTGTTATGATGAATTTTCGAAATTATCAAAAGTCATCATAGGTAGAGTTGATAATGCTTGTACTCCACAAGATGAACCTTGTTATAGAGTAAAATCTGGTGGAAAATCACAGATACATGGTTATAGTGGTCCAAAAAATATTTCAACAATTCATCAAGCAAATAAACAGTTAGATAATTTAGTTAAAATTTTAAAAAATGAAGATGTAGAAGTTTTAAGACCTGAAAAAACTGATTTTAAAAAACCAATAAGACATGTTAATTTTGAAATTTCGAATCAAAATGTAAATTCTTGTCCTAGAGATATTTTTTCTATATTAGGTTCAACTATTTTACAAGCCCCAGTATCTTGGCGTAGTCGTTCTATGGAATTTTTAAGTTATAAAAATTTATTTAAAGATTTATATTTGAAAGATAGACAAGTTAAATTATATACAGCTCCTGTGCCAAGTTATAAAGATTCGATGTATGTTTTAGATTATCCAATTAAACACGATTCCGTTGAACGAGAAAAATTAATAGATCAACAGAAATTTTGTATAACAGAAGAAGAAGCTTTATTCGATGCTGCTGATTTATATCAAGTAGGAGACACAGTATTATATCATCATCATTATTGGAGTAATAATACAGGTTTTGAGTATTTACAAAGACATTTTCCTGAATTTAAATTTCATAAAATTGAATTTACAAATCAACATATACCATCTCATGTTGATACAATTATTAATATACCTCGTCCAGGTGTTTTAATAAAAAATCCAGTTATGGAACTTGATGAACAAACTAAAAAATTATTCGAAGAAAATAATGAGTGGGAAATTTTTAACGCTCCATCTCCTGAAACATTTATTCTCCCACAAGGATCAACTTGTACACCATATATAAATATAAATATGTTGTCATTAGATGAGGATACAATTTTAGTAGAAGAAACTGAAATATCTATGCATAAATTTTTAGAAAATGAAATAGGTTTAAATGTTATTAAAGTTCCGTTTAGAGATTTTTATTCATCAGGTGGAAGTTTACATTGTTGTAGTCTTGATATATGCAGAAAAGAAGGGAAAAAAAATTATTTTTAAATATTAAAAAGTTTAAAAATAAATTCATTTTAATAATATATGAATAAAAAAAAGATAAAAAAAGATAAAAAAGAAAAATTTAAATCTAAAGAAGAAAAAATTATTGAAATTAATGTAGCAAAAGATAAATTACAAAATTTAGGATTATCAACTGAAATTGAAGGAATATCTGAATTTTATGAAATTTGTAATGATTATATAAATAAAAATTTTCCATGGTCTGGTGAAATAAAATTAAATGGAACTAAACGGATTTTACAAGCTATTTTACCTAATAAAAAAATAAATAAAGTATCAGTAAATTTAAAATATGATGAAAATATATAATCTTATAAATTTTTATACATTTCTATACTTAATTTTCTTTGTTCTTCATAATTTACAATTGGTGCTACATAATTTATTTTTTTTAAATCATATTTCATATAATTTTTACTCCAATTATGAATATCGCGATTATATACTTTTTCCAATTCTGGTATCCATTTTTTTATATATTTACATTCTTTATCAAATTTTTTAGATTGTAACCATGGATTAAATAATCTTTGATTAAATGGTTTAGGATCTACTCCTACCGATGCTGTCCACTGATGATTACCATTATTTATATATGGATCGTAATCAATCAACATTCTTGCGTAATATAATTCACTCCATTTATAATGAAAACCAAAAATTCTATTTAGAAAATTACTAGTAATTAATCTTCCTCTATTATGCATAAAGCCAGTTTCATTTAATTCTCTCATAGCAGCATCTACTACTGGAAAACCTGTTATACCTTTACACCAAGCATCAAATAACTCTTTATTATAATTAAATTTTAAATTTTTAAATTTTTTTTGAAAGAATTCCTCTTTTGTAATTAAATTTTGGTTATAATAACCTATATATGTATAAAATTCTCTCCAATAAACTTGACTCAATAAATCATTTTCTATACCATACAAATTATATATTTTCCAAAATACTTCACGAATAGATATACATCCAAATTTTATAAATACTGATAATATACTTGTTTCTTTACTTAATTCATTACGTGTATCATTATATTTAGATTTATTAACAATATTATTTAATTGAATTAATCCATTATTTCTACCACCATTAATTTTTATATTTTTATTAATTTTATAATTAATTAACTCTATTTTATTTTTAAAATCGAATTTCATAAGATTTTCTATAATTGGATAACTTGGTTTTTTTACATCGAATTTATATGCGTAATTTTTGAATGGTGTAAATACTGAATATGGTTTATTTTTAATTTTATTATAAGTTCCTATATTGTTTAATAAATAATCTTCATAACTAATAAAATTAATATCATTCATATCACAAAATTCTTTAATACATTTATCTCTATTTAGAGCATATGGTGTATAATCCATATTAGTTATAATATTTACTACTTTTATTTCATCACAAATTTCTTTAATTATATATAAATTATCACCATAAAAATAGTGTAATTCAGAATTATTTTTTTGTAATTCAAAATTTAATTCATTTAATGATTCACACATAAATTGAACTGCATTATCATTCTTAAATTTATTTTTATCTGTAATCTGTTCAGGAGTAAATATAAAAATTGGAATTATATTTTTAAATTTATTCATAGCATAACCTAAACTTGTGTTATCTTCAATTCTCAAATCTCGTCTAAATATGAATAGTGAGTATTCCATTATTATTTTTATAATAATAATAAATCAATTTTATATTTTTATATAATATATATATATATATATATATGAATAGTAATAAAATTATAGCTGGGAAGAAAAAGAAATCTAATAGAAAAAAATCTTATAGAAAAAAATCTACTAGAAAAAGTTCTAAATGTCCTTATAATAAAGTAGTTATAAAAACTAGCACAAGAGCTAAGTCAAAAAAAATGGCTATTTTTACTAATTCAGATACTGGTAGAAAAAAAACTACACATTTTGGTTGGAGAGGTATGTCAGATTATACTAAACATAAAGATAAAGCAAGAAAATCAAGATATTTAGCAAGACATAAAAAAAGAGAAAATTGGAATGATTGTTCATCAGCAGGTGCTCTATCAAGATGGATTTTATGGGGAGAACCGAGTTTAAATGCATCTATTAAAAAATTTAAAAATAAATTTAGATTAAAATAATTATTTAATTATTTAATTAATTACTACTGGTAAAAATTTGTCAAAATAACAACTACCATCTCCATTCCATATTACAGATAATGCTTTAATATTTACACCATTTTCTTGTGCTTTTTTAATTGCATCATAATAAAATTTATCTTTTCTTGATGGTTTAAAATAATCACAATCATTTCTTTGCACAACAAAATAAATACTTGCATCGTAATCTTCTTTAACACAATTTGTTAATTCATTTAAATGTTTAATTGCACGCTCTGATATAGGAACGTTTTTATTTTTTCTAAAACCATCTGGAAATATTGCTGCTTTTTTGTATTCATCTAAAATACTAATTTCTGGACCACAATCATTTTTTTTCCAATGTACAATATTTGTTGGATGATTATTTTTTTCAAAATCACATAAAACTACTGATTTTATTTCTATAAATTCTTTTCTATTATTATCTTTTTCAATATAAAAGTCGAATCTAGAATTGTTATATTTTTTTTCTGCTTTGAAAAATGTATGATTTTTATATTCATCAATTAAATTATTTTCTACAATTTTTCTGAAAATATAATTACCAAATTGTGGATTAGTATTTGTCAAGCAATAAGTATCTTTTGTGCTTGGTAAATAAATTAATTCTACAGTGTATTTTGATTTCCGTTTTGGATCATCTGATTTAGAGCATAAAAAGTCACAATTTTCATTTAATAACCCTGACATACCAAGACTAGGACAATGAACTAGTTGTTCTTTTTCATTAATAAAAATATCACCAATATATGGCGATTTTACAATTTTGCTTGGTCTTTTGATAAGTTTTCCATTAGCTACTAAATCTTCATATTGATATAGTTTTGACATTATTATTTAATTTAATAACAAAAAATCAATTTTAAATTCTTTAAATAAAATAATAAATATAGCTATATTCAAATACTACTAAAATCTATTTAAAAATATAAAAAATATTAATATTATGTATTTAGTAAACTTAATAAAATTTAGTTCCATTAGATTTTTTTTAAATATATTAACAAAAAGAGTAAAATTTAAAAATGATTATTTATACACATATTATACAAGTTTACTATTCCAACTAATTATATTACCAACATTAAATATTTTATATTTTTTTAACAAAGTATCATACAATTATATTATAATATCATCAATTAATTATTTTGTTACTGACTTACCTGAAATTTTTTATTCAAAATTATTTAAATATTTAACTCATCATATTATCTCTATTGGTATTCTATTAGGTTCATTTTATATACCACAAAATTTAAAAAATAATGTTTTAATTAATTTACTTCTATTAGAGTTAGGTTCAACAGTTGTATCTACTGATGTATTATTTAATATAAATTATTATAAACCATTTATATTTGGTACAAGTAGAGTATTATCATTAATAAATGCATTTTATATGATTTATCATACAAAAAATTTTAAATTAAAAATTATTTTATTTATATTAACTTTAAGTTTAATGATCAATAATTTTAAAATATTTAAAAAATTAATATTTAAAATGAAACAATAATTTACATATATAAATATAGTTAAAATATAAAAAAAAATTACTACAAAAATTTGTTAAATTCTAAATATATAGTAAATAAAAATTTTACATTTTTATCAAAAAGAATTATTAAATTATAATGTTATAACTTTATTAGATAAATAATTTGTTATTGTCATTAATATTCCTCCCCATAAAGTATCGATAACTCCTATTTTTAAATCATAATTTTTAAATATAGCTAAATTTGTTCCATCAAATACACCATATATAATTATTCCTAATAAAAATGACTCATAATAATTTGATTTTTTTTTATAAATAAAATGATAATTTGCAATAATTAATAATACATAACTTATAATTGCACCAAAAATATTAAATTTAAAAGAACTATTTTGTATATTTACCACCATATTAATAAAACTATTTTTTGAAAAAGATAAATATAAATAATCTATAAATAACATTATTAAAGAAGAAATAATAATATACTTGTAATTCATATATTTATATAAAATAAATTAATTTTCGTTTATAAATATGTATGCATCTTTTATATTATTAACCATTTTCATTGGTTTAACTGTTGTATATACACCAAAAAATATATTTAATATATTTTTAATAAAAAGGCTATTTGTTATAATTGTAGTACATTTAATATATTTTTTAGTTTTATTTTTATATTCAATAAATAAATTACTCCATTCTTTTATTTTAGAATATTCTAATATTCCCATTTTTGTTAAATCAAAAATTATTGAAAATATAAAATTTTTTATTTCAGCAAGTTCATAGAAACTTTTCATTAAATTAATTGTATTCATCCACTCTTCATCTGTTGGTTGTTCTTTTTTAATCTCAACTACAAGTATATTCTCATTTAAAGTATATTTACAAAAATTATTTTCTCTTTCTAATGTCATTTATATTATATTTATATTATATTTTATAAAAAAAATAATTATACATTTTAAATTATGATATTTTTAATATAGTATTCAAATGATTCTCGTTCTCTTATTAATCTATAACCAGATTTATTAAACAAAACTTCTGGTGTTCTTAGTCTAGAATTGTATTGGAAGCACATAGCATGCCCATGTCCTCCAGTATCAAAAATTATAAATATATCATCAATCTTAGATTTTTGTATTAATCTATCCTTAGCAAACCAATCATTATTTTCGCATAATTGACCTACTATATTAGCTTTAATTTTTTTATTATTATTATTTAATACATCTATTTTATGATAAGCATTATACATCCCGCACCTCATTAGTGATGACATATTTGCATCTAATCCATAAAAAGTTTTATTATTACTTTCCTTAATACTAACTAATTTACCAATTAAATATCCTGCTTGAGCTGTAACATATCTTCCACATTCGAAATAAAGATTTTTAGTAATATTTATATTATATAATTTTGAGTTTTCTTCAATTGATTTTTTTAAAATATTATTTATTTTTTTTAAATCTAATTCTTCTTCATTTGGTTTGTATGGTATACCTATACCACCACCTAAATTTATAAATGATATATCAATATCTAATTGATTTTTTAATTTAAATACAATATTATAAACTTTATCAGATATTAGTTTCCAATAATTTTCATCAATCATATTAGAACCTATCATAACATGTATTCCAAATTTTTTAACATTTTTATTTTTAGCTAATTTGTATGCTTCTATAATATCACATTCTGCTATTCCAAATTTAGATTCAGAACCTGATAAAAGATTAGATTTAACATCAGTTTGTAAATCTAAATTAGGATTTAATCTAAAACAAATTTCTTCTGGAAATTTATCAACTCTATGAAGTATTTCATAATCATCTAAATTTATTAAAATATTTTTTTCTAATATATAATAATAATCGTCAGTTGATATGTAATTTCCAGTAAATATTATATCTTTTTTCTTACAGTTTGCTAATTCCCCTAATTTAATTTCATTTATAGATGAGCAATCTAAACCAAAACCATTTTCAATCATAATTTTTAATATGTTTATATTAGGTGTAGCTTTTACAGCAAAAAAATTTTTGAAATTAAAATCATTACTAAAAGCATTTTTTAATTTATTTATTTGTTCTACTATTTTATCTTCATCATAAAGTTGTAATGGAGTTTTATATTTTTCAATCATTTCATCTAAAAAATTAATTTTGTCCATATATAACTAAAAATATATTAATTATTTTTAAACTACTTTATAAAATTTATATTTTTTTTTAATTTTTTTAATATCTTTTTTAACTTCTTTTACATTTCCACACAATTCATCACCACAATTATCATAATTAGCATATATTGTATTATGATCTTGATTATTAGTTCTCCATCTACCAAGCATTGTAGGTGGATTGGTATTTTTTAATAAATTTTTAATTAATTTCCCTAATTTAAATTTATTAATAATAATAAATAATTATTTATATAAAAAATCAATTTTATTTTCTTATAAAAAAATATATGCTTGGTGGGAAAAAGTCTTATAGGAGAAAGTCATACAATAAAAATAAAAGAAAATCTAAATCAAAACCTCGTAAAAAATCTAAATCGCGTAAAAAATCTAAATCGCGTAAAAAATTTAAATCAAAAAAAATGAAAAGAGGAACATTATGTAATGAACCATCTAATGTTCGAAAACCTAAATTATATTGTAGCATTAAAAAAAAAATTAAAAAAAGAATTGATTCAAAAGGACAAAGGTGGGGTGCTTATACCTCTGGACAGTTAGTTCAAGAATATAAACGACGAGGAGGCACTTATAGTGGTAAAAAGAAAAAAAGCACTAATCTTGGCGATTGGTATAAAGAAAAATGGGTAGATGTTTGTCATTGGCCAAGAAGAAAATCTTGTGGTAGGAAAAAATTTTCATCTAAAAGATTTCCATATTGCCGTCCAAGTATAAGAGTTAATTCAAGAACACCTAAAACTGCTGGTGAATTAACTTCTAAACAAAGAAAAATATTATGTGCTAAGAAAAGATCTAATCCTAAAAAAGTTATGAAAAAAGCGTAATTTAAAATTGATTTATATATTAATAAATATAATGGAAAACTCGAATAATAATGAAAAAAAAATGGAAATAACTATCAAAAAAAATAAAAGCGAAAAATTCTTCGATATTTTGAAAGACCTTTGTCGTTATTATTGTTATGGTTATTCTTATGAATCAGAAATAAATGAAGACAATATTCATATTACTATAACATTTAAAAGTGCTTTACGAAAAAATTCTCCATATGATAAATATGAAGAAATGTGTCATTCAATTTATGTAACATCTAAAACAGTATAATAAAAATTATACTATTCCCCATCTCTTTTACCATTACTATTATTAATATAGTTTGTTTCTATTATTATTGTAGGTTTTACTTTTTTTACTCCTCCATTAAAACATCTAACACAAGTAGCAATAATACAAATAGTACCCATAATGATTGCTAAACTTAATAAAATTGAAATATACATATAATATTATATTTTAAATATACTTAAATAAATATATTATAATAAATAAAAATTACTAAAATATTATACTATTTAAAAATTAATTATATATTATATATTATACTATGCCAGGAAAAAGAGGTGGAAAAGATACATCACTTATTAATAAAAAAAGTAAAAAAAATAATCCTGTACTAGATGAAGATGATTTAGAATTTATTAATAAACAAAAAGTATATCAAAAACAACTGAAAGAAGCTGCTGAAGTATTAAAAAATAAGAAAAAAAAATAATATAAATATAAGTTTTAAATTATTTAAAATTAAATTTATTAATATTATTAATGGAACATCCTCAATATGGAACAGCAAATATTTCATTTCAAATCGAAAGTTTTTGTTATAAATTAATGAAAACATTATTCTGTATGGTCAATCCTGAAGAATCTGATGAATATTTTGAAGAAATTGATTTAGAAAATCCATCAGTAATAAACCAATATACACCATTAAAAAAAAGAAATAATAATATAAATATAGAACAAATTATTATTAATGATTACTTTGAAGTTTAAAACTATTTAAAATTGATTTTAAATATTAGTATATATTTAATGAATTGTTTTTCAAAAAAAAATAAATTAATTGAGTGCTCAATATGTTTAGAAACTAACGATTCTAAAACAAGAAAATTAGAATGTAAACATAAGTTTCATCAAAATTGTATTGAAAAATGGCTGGAAAATAATAATCGGTGCCCAATGTGCAACCAACAAGCATTACCTTTAAAAGAACAATTAGAAAAAGACTTAAAAGATTTGCCTGCTAAATATAGAATGTTGGCAAGATTATATTCTTAATTATTAAATCCATTATAAAATAAATAATTAGTTGAATTATTCTTAATAACTTTTTTTTTTAAATAATAATCTATTTTTTGTTTTAATATTTCTAATCTATTTTTCCAATCAGTTTCATCAATTAATACTAATTTTCTAGTTTCATCTTCTTTCCAAGGTGATTTTATTTTTTGTTTATTTTTAGTTATATAATCATCTGGATTAAATCTTATATAAATGGTTTTTTTATTGATTGATTTATAATATTCTTTGATTAATTTCATTTTATTTTCTTCATTTTCTTTTGAATATAATTGTCCTTTATTTGACATATGTTTATGTTGTTTTTCATCTACTTCTATTACTATAACATAACTTTCACATATAATTACAATATCAGGTAATTTTTTAGTATTTCCACAATGTTTATCAAATCTAATATCTATTATTTTTTTTTTTTCTCTAATTTCCTGTGTATAAATTAATTTAATAAAATCTACAACAGTTTTTTCTTTAATCTTATTATTATAAATAGGAACTTCTTCAGAAAATATATCATAGAAACATCCAGAGCAATATCCTTTATATTTTTTTAAATTTGCTATTGTTTTACATTGTATTCCATTTATTATATTTTTACATTTTTGATGTTTAATATCTTCCATTTTATCTTCTTTACATTTTCCACAATGTGTTGCTTTTGTTTCACCATTTTTAGCAAAATGTGCTAGTGTTTTATTACAAATAATACATTTTTTATTTTTAGCATAAATAGCTATCATTTCTATATTTTTTTCTTCACTTACTATTTGTGCACAAGAACCACAATGTGTAGCTTTTGTTTCACCTATTTTACAAAAACTTGGATATTTTTCTTTACATTTAATACATTTAGAAGTCCTAATATTTACCATTTCTATATTTTCTTCTCTGCTAACAATTTTAGCACAAGGACCACAATGTGTAGCTTTTGTTCCACCTATTTTACAAAAACTTGGATGTTTTTCTTTACATTTAATACATTTTTTATTTTTAACATCAATCATTAATATATTTTCTTCTTTACTTACAATTTGTGCACAAGGACCACAATGTGTAGGTTTTGTTTCACCTTCAATACAAAAACTTGGTCGCGTTTCTTTACATTTAATACATTTTTTATTTTTAACATCAATCATTAATATATTTTCTTCTTGACTTACAATTTGTGCACAAGGACTACAATAAGTAGGTTTTGTTTCACCTTCAATACAAAAACTTGGAACTGTAATACAATCAAAATTTTTACAACAATTTAGAAAATATTTACTTCCGTTTTTTTTAGATTTTATAAAATTATTATCATAACTATTAATATTAAAATCATAATCTTTATATTTATTTTGTAAAAATCCTAATCTTTCATTTATATCATAATCTATATTATAAGTTTTATCACTTTTAAATGTATTATTATCTTCATTTATATTACTTATAACACTATTAACATTTTCAACTGAAATTAAATCTGACATTTCTAATGTTATAATTATTTTATAAAAATCAATTTTAAATAATTAAATACATATTATAAAAAATATATTTTAATTTATTTTTTTTTTGAATATATTAAATATTTTTTAGATAATTCATACTTAATGTATTTAATTTTTTCCCATATAAAATCGTATTTTTCATAATATATTTCCTTTTCTCTAAAATTTATTCCACTAGAACAATACCAAATTGATAATTTAATATCTTCATTTGAAAACTCATCATAATTTTTTTTAAT
>Ga0228614_1000848_pt1 | contig 15262 bp, 15 predicted proteins | sample 15DmetaG_FD_190531 | JGI IMG/M metagenome (GOLD analysis project Ga0228614, IMG submission 190531) | Seawater microbial communities from Monterey Bay, California, United States - 15D | ecosystem: Environmental > Aquatic > Marine > Coastal | place: USA: California | collected 2016-10-13
TACACTTTAAATGGACTCTTCGTGGACTTCAACCGTTCCAACTTAACCTGTTTATCACTTAACTCAGACTCGATTCTACTCTTCATTTCGTTATAATCAGAAGATGTGAAATCTACTTTATGGTATTCAAATTAACATAAACCGTTATTAAAGTTTTTTTAAATCAATTTTATGATCGTTACAATCCTTTATCTTTTGTTTAAATAATTCCTCCAATAATATCTCTATCTTCCAGATGTGAAAAATCATCTGGGTCTACTTTATTTTCTCTAACATTAATAATATAACCATTATTTACATTTTCAAATGTTTCTACTATAACATTAAAATCAGTATCATGAATAATATGAGATAGCATTTGACCTTTTTTAATAAAAGGACCACCATTTGGATGTATATAATCTATATCATCTGGTTCTCCACCAACTCTATGGAATTCAAAGTTGCCTTCTATTAGGACCTTATCTATTCCTTGTTTGGTGAAGGTATAAACCTCACCATGCACATTTGTATATTCTGCCATAGTAATATGGTACTTTTTGACTACCTGAGGGGTTAAATATTCCAATAAAAAGAAAATCTACTTCACATTTATTTTTGTGAATCAATTTTCCCCGAGAATTTTTCAGGGGTTGTAGGTAGACTTATCCACGTTATCAATCAAACTAATATATTCAGAATGATGATATTTAAACACCAGTTTATAAAAGAATTTTAACTTCTGTTAAATCCTTTTCATTTCCCAAGAATTCACAATAGAGAATATTTTCTAAGAGTCTATTTTCCAGCATTGTTTGAGATGCATAAAGAAGGACACCTCTCCTTTATCTGTATTTTCATCAATCTTAGCAACGAACCATAACGCATTTAAAATAAGTTTTTTAGTTTCTCTGGGAAGAACACTCAATGATTCAATATGTGAATTAAGAAATTGCATGGTTTGATTATCAAAAAAATTATTCATCCAAACTGTAAAAATCTTAACATCATTAACTTCCGCCAAGGATTTTTTAGAAAAAACATTGTTATTAGCATCTGAATATTTCATGCAATCGTGTATCACTCTATTTATTGCACTCATTTCCATATCAGTAACTTCTCCATCAGCTACTCCCATTTCAAGGGCTAAATAATATATCGACTCAATAAATTCTATATTTTTCATTTTTTTATAATTTAGTTATAGTAAGATAATTTTGTATTTTAATTTTGTATTTATTATTTAAATAATAGTAAAGGTTCCATTGAATATATCTTCTAATACCTGATGGTTGTCCATATTTACCTTTAATCTTTTATCATCATCAATTGTTTCAATAGCTTCATTAAATATACTTTTCAATTCAGATTTTTTAGATTCAAATCCATGACAATCACCTTTTAATTCAAAAAACTCTTTGTATTGTGGTGTAAATTGCCCATCTAATGGCGCATATCTTCTGATATTAGAAGAAATAAGCCCATCTATTGCTGGCCTAAAATAATCTCTTTTAAATGCCCTTAAAACAAGAAAAATAATTTCAGATTTTTTTGTACCTAAATTTCCGATTTTTTTCTTTTTATATTTAATGGTACAACCTCCGGTAGGTGTATAAGTTAAATCATGTCCTTTAGCCTGAAAATAATCACACCAATATTTTAAGCAATCTTCAACTTCACTTGACACTTCAATTGATGCGCGTTTTTTAAGACCAAGTTGTTTATTTTCTTCTTGACCATTTCTCATTTCTTGAATCCACCCATCAAACCCATCAAAATACACAACATTACCTTTGGTTGTTATCGATTTTACTTCAATATCATCGTCAACATTTGTAATAGCTGCAAATTCTAAAACCGAAGTTAGCCTTTCATATAATTTTGCTTTTAAATCACTATATTCTTTAACATTCTCCATTAATTTAACATTCCATTCTTCGTTAAAATCATTTTCACAAGACAGTTCTCTTAAAAAATTAAATAATTCTAAAATATTGAAACACTTTACTTTTAAAAAAGGATCCTTTTGACAAAACCCCCAAATAATTTGCTCCCAATTTTCATCGATTAATTCAGATTCTCCAACACTTTCAATATCATTTTTTATTTTACTTAAGTCTAACCCTATTTTATTTCCAAATTTTTCATTCCAGTTCAAATAATCTGGATTTTGAGTTAATAGTCTAAAAATTTGAGGATAAGAAACTTGAATTCCTAATACAGCAAAAAGTAAAATAATATTATCGTTATCTTTTTCATTCTCTTCATCATCATCCATAATTTGATTAATTAGACTAAACGTATTTAAGTACCTTTTTAGACTCCTTGGGTTGTTGCCTACTGTATATCTAACTATTTTTGTTATTTGACCAATTCTAGCTTCAATAACTTTTGGTTCAACACCTAAATCATTTAATTTTATTTTTAAAAAAGTAGTGATATCATAAGCGCCAACTGGCATAGTAAAGGGGACTTGTATGATTTTATCAAAAAATGATCTAAACTCTCTTTCATTTTCTTTTGTTTTTGGACCAAATTTACTTTCGAGTCCTTTTACCACTACATCATAATCTATCGCAAGTATAAAAACACAATTAGGAATATCAAAAATATTTTTTAATGCCTCCAAAACTTCAACTGCATCTGTAGGTGGTATTCTATCCAGGTCATCGACAAAAAAGACTACTTTCTGAATTTTGTTGTCATTATGTTCAATCAATTCATTAATAATGGACGCTATGAGATTTTTTATTTCTACAATTTGAGCTACATTTTTTTCTGTAAAAGAATCACTTGCAGCATCTTTGATATTAATACCCGTCTGGTTTGCTATAACTTGGTTAGCAAGTCCACTTAAAAATTTTGTAGCTTTTTTAACCTTATCTGCAGCTACATCCTTAATTGTCCAGATATCCTGATTTTCATCTCTTAGCTTTTCTAACATACCACTTAATACCGCTGGAGTTGTTTCGCTGGCCCCTTTGAACAAACTGTACTCCCATGTATTTACCCAAGAGGTAGCTATTTCTCTTTCTTCACCAGAATTATTAAAATTTTCTAAAAGTAAAGACATTAAGGAAGTTTTTCCTGTACCCCACTCACCCTGAAGACCTATAGTTATTGGAGTATCACTATTCCTTATAAATTTAGAAAGTGAGTTTGCATATTTTTGAATATTTAACGAGTCTTGTTCAAGTTTTGCTATGGGCTTGTCTGTGATTGATGCCATGATTATTTATTTTTTATTTAAATTATTAATATTTAAAAGTTTATGTTTTTTAAGAAATTTAAATTTCTATACCAGATATATTTCAGGACGATCTTCAACTATCAGATTTTAAAGGAAATCCATCAATTGAATTTAATAACAAAACACAGGATAAATTATGTGGTTGTTAAATTCAAAATGTTGTTCCTTCCCAGACAAATTCTTCGTTGCAATAAAGAGCTGATATATATATTTGAGAACAATATTCAATATCGTTGTCATCAAATTCCTTAATATCCTCTAAACTTTCTTCAAAAATATTTTTAATGTTTTCAACTTCACTTTCAGAAACAAAGTTTTTGAGCGAATTCCAATCACCATATTTAATGGATATTACATGTTCTGTATTTTGAAAATTTTCATTCACTAAATCTTCTAATCCTATTTTTAATATAATTAGATTGGAATCACTATGTTTAATTGATTCAGATTTATCTAAAAGAATTTCACCTAATGAATCAGTGTCTATTTTTTTTAAAATTTCTTCGATATCGTCCATATTATTTCTTTAGTAGTATATCAGCATTACTAATTACACTATTATAACTTTCACCAAATTCTTTTTGAGCCTTTTCCATATCTTTTTCAAAATCTTTTTGTAATCTTTCTAATTTATCCATAGCTCTTTTAAGTTTGCTTTGATCACTTGATTTAAACTTATATACATGACCTTTACTTGACTTTAGAGAACTTTTTCTTCCTAAATCTCCGTAAGTTGTTTTAATAGCTCTTCCTCCTCCTGGACAGGGTATTTCTGTTTTTTCATTTTTTAAATTCATACTATTTAGTTTATTTAATATTTTTTGTCTTTATGTTAAAAATTAATGTTTTCAATCAAACTAATATATTCAGGATGATGGTATTTCAGCACCAGTTTATAAAAATTTTTAACTTCTGTTAAATCCTTTTCATTTTCCCAAGAATTCACAACGGATAATATTTTCTTAGCGTTATCTTTTGCTTTTACAGATTTAAGAAACATATTATTTTGCTTAGCAAAGCTATTAACAACTATATCTTTTAGCTCTTCGAAGTTAGCGGCAACTACAAATAAACCTTTTGGTACAGAATTACTTTTATATCTATTTAAACTAAATCCTACTGGAACTAAATTTTCTATAATATTACCTGGTCCACCAACAGATTTTGGAACGAAATGATCAATATCAATCCAAGTTGATATACTATACTTTTTATTAAAAAAAGAATATAATTGTTGTCTCAACGCACCAGGAATTGATGAATTAAGTTTTATATTAATTTGTTTGGTTGGATTTTCAATTTCATTTAATAAAGGTTCCTTTATTTTACTAAATGCACGCTGAACTTTCTTTAAACTAGCTAAAGGCCCCTCCAACGGAACTACTTTATCTAACAGGGACTGATTAATAAAATATTCATGAAAAAATACCACATTATCAGGGTTTTTGTTTTTAGCAGCTTTGAGTTTAGACATAATATCAAAACAATACTTAGCATCAGTTTCTTTGTTGAAATAATTGATTATGTCGTGGTAATTATTAAAAATTACGGGAGATTTCTTTACATCAATTACTTTCCCTTTAGCATAAATTCCGTAATTAGTCTCAGAAACATAAATAATATCTCCAACATTTAGTTTTAAACTAGGTGGTCGATGAACTCCACTTTCCGAATAGCCTTTCTTTTGAATATTTTTTTTAATTAATATACCTTTATCAGTTAAATCGGGTGATCGTTTTATTAAATATGTATTTGCCATTTTACTTTGTAATTTTTGTTTAGATTATTTTTTTCAAATCTTTAAGAGAAGTACTTCATTTAATCAAGTTTTATTTTGGTGTATTAATTATTATTTATTTTATGAAATAACTATGGATTGTTTTTTCATTAACTTCTTCATCATTTTCTTCGATTGATTCTCTAATGTCTTCATAATTATTAACACAAGTCAGTTCACCATTTTTATTTTTAAAGAAAAGTTCAATATCAGTTCCTTTTGTTTGTGAATTAACTAATTCCCCTGATGAATAAAAGTCCTCATCTGTTTCAGGATTAGAGTATTCTATTCCATTAATTAACATTTTAAAGTCAGAAGTCTCAATACTAAGACACTCAGGCCTGAACTCAAATTCTAAAGTCATTTCTTCAAAAACATATTCACCTGCCTCGTAAGAGGAAGCCTCAAAAATAAACCTCTCTTCACCTATGTTTTGAAATCTATCAAACGTTTCTCTTTCTCCTAAATAAATTTCTGTTGAATTATTCAAGTCAATTGAATTTATAGAAATTTCTAAAATAGATGTATTCAATCCATATTCACTATCTCCATAATTATACCAATTTGAGGAGCAATGGTCATACCAACTTTCCTCATCATCAGACAATATTGACTCAGTTAATTCGTCAATAATTTCTTCATATTCAAATTCTGAATAAACATACTCAAGCATTGAGCCACTAGAATCGTTGACTTTAACGGTGTACTTATTTCCCTCTGTTAACTTAAGTTTTTTATGAAAAGTAGGTTTTAAACTTTTATCTATTTTATCGTTTTCTATCAAACCTAATAGTTTGTATTTATCGTTCAAATCTTCTTTAGAATATTTCTCGACTTTTGAATAGGCTAACTTTTTGACCCAATTAAATGAGTTGTTTTTTAAAGACTCAATTATTGATTGATCTGTATTTGGATTTAATATTGCACCCATAAGCTTATATGAGTATTGATAACTAAGATCATCTGCTGAAATAATTTCTTTAAGTTCGTCTTTATTAAATAATGGGTTAGCAACTACATTTTCTAAAATGGAAAAACTTCCATTATCAAGAAGAATTGAGAGTTGCTTTTTAGTTAATGATTTATTTTTACTTAAACGAAACTTTGATTGATAAGATCCATTCTTTAAATAATTTTCAATCTCCGTGTCCTTAAATACTTCCCAATACTCAAATAAATCCTCTTTACACGATTTCATGCTATCACATTTATTTAAAAATGTAGCTAAATTTTCATTTAAAAGATTTAATATTTTGTTGTGCTGTTCTACTGAATTTTTTAATGAACCATCGTCATTATAAAAAATTGCAGATGGATGTGATGACCAAGTTTCTGAAATATATTCACGAAATAAATTTATCAAATTTGGTTTATTATACCGTTTTTCCAATACCTTAAAGTATTGATCATAATAAATTTTTTCTACAGTTTTTTGTTTAATTATAAGATTTTTAATTTCTTTTTCTGCTAAATCAACATTCGAGTTTAATAAATAAGCATCACACAATCCAATTTTATATTTATCTTCCCACTTAGTTATTTGAATTGCTTCTGTAAAAGATTTTATTGAATTTTCTGCATCATCGAGAGCTAAATAAACATTTCCAATTTCATAATAGCTTTCTGAATTTTCTGGATTTAATTTAATTGACTTTAGAAAATAATCTTTGGATTTGTTTAATTGTTCTATTTTTTTCATGGATTTAGCAGCACTAAACCACCATGACCAATCATCTTTAAATAGTTTATTTCCATTACTAACAACTTCATTGATGAGATTAACATTATCATTTTCAATTGTAATTAATAGTTTGAAAGCAGGTAAAAAATTATTTATTTTAATACATTCAATTAAATCTTTTTTTGAGGACTCAAGGTCAATAATCTTTAACCCTTCTTTTGTAAAGGATTCCTTTGGAACAACATTTCCACTTATAATATTAGCTCTTTGGAATAATGCTTCATAATTATTGGGAGAAGATTTTAAAATTATTGATAAATCATTTAAGCAGATTTCATGATTATAGAAGCCTTCAGTTCCAATTTCTTGATAGTATGGCTTTGAAATTACTCTATTTAGTCGAGCTTTATCTAAAATAGCTTTATCTGCATTTAAAGACAACCTTTCATCAGTAAAAAATTGTATTTCCCTTGGATTTTTAAAAATATTCCTTGCCTTATCCTTTTTTAAAGCCATTAACAAAAGGTAATGTTTCCATAATGTTTCTCTTTTATCATATTTGAATTCATTGTAATAATAAATAGCCTTTTCATATTTTTCGAAATAGTGGTATAAGAGAGCCATATTTCTTGCAATGTGACGAGTATCAAATCCTATGTAATTGCTACTTAATTCTATTAATTTTTCATAGGTTTTTAATGCCTCATCAAACTCACCTAATTGAAAATGTGAATCTCCTTTCCAATGATAGGCCCATTTATATTTTGGATCTATTTCAATAACATTATTAAATTCATTTAAGGCGTTTAAATATTCACCTAATCCAAAAAAAGCTTTGCCTAAATTTTGATGATTCCATTTATCTTTACCGGCTTTTTGATAAGCTGAAATTGAGCTACTATAATCTTTAAGCTTCAACTTAACAAAACCTAAACCTGCGTATGCATATGGATTATAATTATCATTGTTTTGTTCTAAAACCAATTGAAAATAATTAGCAGATTCCTCATATAGTTTTTCATTTTTTAAAGACTCTGCCAAATAATAATAGGTATATACACCTTTGTAAGTTTCACCATCTAAATCAAAGCATTTATAAAAAGATTTAATAGATTCTTTATATTGATCTAAATTATAATGTATAATTGCTAACCTGAGAAAAATAAATGCAGCACCTTCAATCATTTTATCTACTTCAATAGCTTTATTGTATCCGTCTAAGGCCTGCTTAAAATCCTCTTTCTTATAATAAATTTCTCCTTTTAATCTGAATAGCCATGAAATATTAGTTGTATTTTTAGGTTGTGTTGGATTGTTTTGTATTCCATCATTAAGAACTTTTAATGCAGACTCAACATCCTCTTTCTTTTTAACTAAAATGTCAGCACATTGAGTAACTGCGAATATATTATGAGGATTTAAATCTATAGCCTTCTTGTAAAACTTTATTGCATCATCAATCTGATTAAGTTCATCATAACATGACCCAATGTGTGCGGTTGCAAAATCATTATTGGGGTTAAGCGTTAAATAGTATAAATAATATTCAATTGCTTTTTCATATTCTTTACTATCTTCATACAAAGAAGAAATTTGCATTAATGTTGAAGAAATATTTTTGGGAACTGGTTCAGATTTTTTAAATTCTTTTATATAGTTATCTATACTGGTATTAAGTTCATAGCTCAAAAATTTAAATGAAAATTCAATAGCACTTAAATAATTTTTATTATCAGCTTCCCGTGTTGCCATTTCTAAATAACTACTCCACCACGAAGTACTAACAGAAGCATTATCGTAATTATTTATTTCCAGACTATATAAATTAGAAAAATCAATTTCAGAGTCATCTATATTACCTTTACTGTACAAAGAATGCATCTTATCTTCAATAATCGATCTTAATTGGTCATGTGAACTATCCTTTTCCTCTTCTGTCAATTCATAATCAGTACCCTCAAGAATTATAGAAATTTGGTCAATATCTTCTAAATCAAAATCATTAACACTGTTAATTGTTAAATTACCACTTTTTGTTTCCCACAATTCTTGATTATATTCAAATAAATCTGATGAGTTAATTTCGTTAAATGGTTTTTGTGAAAGTAATGTGTAAAGAGTTTTAGGTGGTATATAATATTTAAACTCTCCAATATTCCATTCCATTGTGCATGCCAAACAGAGATCTCCGTCATTTACTATTAAACGTTCAGAAACTCCACCATCAACTTTAACCAATATTTCAAATTCATCTATATCTGTTTTGGATAAATCAATTTTAGAAAGCCCAAGATATTGAAGTTGAAAATTTATTTGTTTATTTCTCATAAATATAAATTGATTAGATTTTTTATAAAAATTACAAATTAATTTTTCTATAATAAAAAATATTAGATGTATTAGAATACACCTAATATTTTTATAGTAAATTGAACTTTTAAATAAACCTTTACAGATGATAAAACTAAAAAGATATTTCACAACAAAATTAACATTGAAATGAGCCAAAAAAATTTACTGTTATCAATTATATTTCTTGTAGTTAATATTGTATCAGGTCAGGAAATAAAGCTTCCCAAGAACGTAATCAAAACTTTTAATGATTCACAAATTATATACTTCTTTACTAACAATACATTTTATGAAATTGATGTCTTAACATACAACATATCAGAACCCAAAGTGTTTCAGAATAATGGATACAACATTGCCAATTATAAAGCAATTAAAATTAAAGACACCTTCTATTTTATTCAAAATACAGGAGGATTAGTTTTAAAATTAAAAAATAATACACTAGAGAGAATTGACAATTCTTTTAATCATAAAATGCAAATTAATAGTTCAATATTTAAATATAATAACCATATATACAGATATGGTGGCTATGGATATTTTAGCGCTAGAGACTTCATGGTTAAATTTGATTTTGGAACACGGGAATGGGAGTCAATAAAAGTTAATGATGATAAATATCCAATTGGTCGTTATGATAATTTTTATACTCTTAATGACCATGATCTTATTGTTATTGGGGGAAGAACTGTTGATAAACTGGATAGAGAAAAAAGAAATATTTTAAATGATATTTGGAAATTTTCGTTTAATAAAATGAAATGGACACATATATTAAATCATCCAGAAATTACTTTCGTTAACTCTAATGCTATTAAATTTGATAATAATATTTTATATAGAGACTCTCAACAAATAAAAGTATTAAGCTTGGACTCGTATGAACTAAAAGCTTTTAACATTAGTAGTACTTATTTAAAAATAAACAACAATTTTAAAACTCATTTTCACAACAATAACTTTCATTTTGTTGTCAATAGAAATAATGGAGATCGTGTTTTAATTAAAAGAACAAAAAAAGAATTATTTGGAATAACAAATACTCAGAAGTTTCTCACAAATAAAAATTACTTAACCCTTGAAAATATTTCATTGATTGGTATATTAATAATTATTTTATTTATTTTATTATTGTACAGAAGATACTTAAAAATTATATTCCTTTATCCAAAAAGAATTAAATACAGGAACAACACAATATTTATTACTAATGATGAATATATTATTCTAAAAGAATTTATTAAGAATCAAAATATTCTAGAAAACAACATATTACAAAATCTCTTAAATAAGGATCAATATGATAAGTCACACAACATTCGAATAAAAAACAACACAATAAACAGTCTTAATTCTAAACTTAAAATCCTTTTTAAGGACAATAATGTTAATTTTATAGATATGCAGAAAAGTGAATACGATAAAAGATATAAGAGATATTTGTTAAATTTTAAAGAGCTGAAAATTGTTGTTAAATAAAATATAACAAATATATATCCAAGAATACAGGTTGCTCGAGAGGTTGCTCCTCAGGTTTAATTATGTTCGAAGTGCGAGCATTATTTGTTGAAGGTGGTCCCAGAGCTAGTTTTTATACTCCCCAATATTCTTTGAATTAGACTAGAAATAATTTGACTTTTACTAAAAACCTGAACAATGAAAAAACTTCTGATTTTACTCATTACTTTTTTATCCCTAAGCATTCAAGCACAAACCAATGAATACGAAGTGATATCATATCTTGAAGAAGGATTTAAGGCACCAAACACCAATTATTTAGGTGAAGCATGGTTGAATCAACTGATTCGATCAGATGAATCATTATCCTACAACATTACTAAAGCTACTTTTAAGGCGAATTCAACATTGAATTGGCACAAGCATACAGATCGTCAGGTTTTAATTGTTGTTTCCGGAAAAGGTTATTACCAAGAAAAAGGGAAACAACCCATTGTGATCAAGGAAGGTGATATTTTAAAATGTACTGCCAATACAGAGCACTGGCACTCCTCCTCAAAACATCAAGACGTAACTTATTTAGCTGTTTATAAGGGTGAGACTGAATGGACTGAGGTCTTATCCCAAGAAGCTTATGATGATGTATCGCTTTTACTAAATGATAATTAGACCTATTTAATATTCAGTTCTAACTTAATTCACTAAAAGATTTATTGGTGCTGCAACTTTGAATAATAGGGGGAGCAACATATAATGATAAAACGGTTATGCTTTTATAGTGTAGCCGTTTTTTAATTAAAAGACTTAGGTCAAACACCCTCAAAGATTAAAAGAAGATCTCCCAGTGAATATAAGACCAGTCCAAAAAAGGATTGAAAAAGTTTAAAGTTTCTTTATCTTCAGTTTCATTATATTTGAATTAAAATGATAAACGAGAACAAAAGTTCCTGTTATCAGTAAACACAGATCTATAAACAGTAGGTTTGTTCTCCATATAACAAGTTAGCTATAAGATGTTAATCCGAACAAGATTTATAAAGAATGAGTAGAAAACACTTTCACACATTTGATGCTTTAAGGTTTTTTGCTTTTCTTTTGGTTTTTTTATTACACTTACCAAAGACGGGAAACATTAATATTGATTTCTTTCTTAAAAGTGGAGGAATTGGTGTAATATTCTTTTTTGTGTTAAGTGGATTTCTAATTACTTATATTTTACTCTATGAAAAAAAGCGCCAAAATAAAATATCTCTAAAGAAATTTTTCGCCAGACGTATTCTGAGAATTTGGCCATTATTTTACCTAATGATAGCGTTTGCATATTTATCTCCATATATATTGAATGCCTTAAACTTGCCTTTTAACAATGAAGGATACAAACCTGATTTATTGACATCAATATTCTTTGGAGAGAATTATAAAATAATGATGACAAATACATTTCCTGATGGAGCACCTTTAAGGGTTATGTGGTCACTTTGTATTGAACAACATTTTTATATTTTGTGGGCGGTATTACTCTATTTTGTTTCAGTAAAAAAAATCCCTCATCTTATTATATTCAGTATTATTGTTGCTAATATTTCTCGGCAAATATACACTCATTTAGGAATAAGTCATATTGATGTATTATCTCATCTTGATTACTTTGCCTTTGGAGCAATACCCGCATATATTTTGATGCATAAGAAAAGCTTCATAAATTATTTAGAAAAAATTCCAAGATATTTTAAATATATCTTTTTAATTTTAACCGTTGCAATCGTTTTTATAATCCCAAATATTGACTTTGTGTCTATTGATTATTTATCACCTTTTATCTTGGGGCTTTTATTTTCAGTTACTATACTATTCACTTTAGGAAATAATTCTATTCACATAAACAATAATTTATGGTTTAGCAAATTAGGTATTTATACATATGGTTTATACTTATACCATACAATCATAATATTATTACTAATTCAGGTTTTTAAGTATCTATCTTTTTCTAATTGGTATTTATTAGGAATAACATCTTTAATTATGACAATCGGTATTAGTATAATTTCATATCATTTATTTGAAAAACAATTTTTAAAGTTGAAAAGACATTTTCACTAAATGAGAAAACCAATCCTATGACAAACAACGTATATAAAAAATAGTGGTTTTAGCGCTCAAACGATTGAATTTGCATAAATAAGGGGTCATCATTAAAATGAAAAATCTGTACGTAAAACCCACTATCTTTCATATACAAAACCGTTAACCACAAATTAGAAATCAAGGAATCATCAATCCACTTCCTTCACAATTAGAGGAAGTTTAAACTCGTTACTTAAGTGTCATTGAGGAAGGAGAATTGGATATCGTCCAAGACGAGTGGTTCTTCAAAAGAAGAAATTGTGCTGCAACTTTGAATAATAGGGGGAGCAAAAAAGGTTTACAGAAATGTAAACCTTTTTTTAATATAATTTAAAAAATAATGTTTTTAGTTTTTACTCTCCTTTAAGTAATTTTTTAAATGCCTCTAAATCAAACTCATTCCCGTAAAACAGCGTACTCATCTTCATAATATCTGCTGCTATAAGAACTGCCGTTTTTATTTCATCTTCTGAAGCTCCTAACCTTTTAAGCTCAGCTATGTGATAAGGGATACAGTATTGACATTTTACCGCTGCCGATGTTCCAAGAGCTACTAAATGAGCTTCTTTTTCAGCTATAGCTCCTTCTTTGTATAAGCCCATTTGAGCTTTAAAATAAGTTGCCGAACTTTTAAGTATTGATTCAGGATAAACATTGTTGAATGGACTTTCAGCTAAAATCTGCTTTTTTTCATCATTTGTTAGTTTTGAATCTTGAGAAAAACAGATTGAATTGACTCCTAAGAATAATATAATAAGTAGTAATTTTTTCATCTTGTAAATTATTTAGTTTGTAGTTTAATCAAAAATAATAACTATTTTTAATACTTGCAAAAAAAAACTAATCTTAATAATTTGAGGAAACTTAATTTCTAACAACATGCTTAGCAGACGAAATTTTTGAAAAAAATTGGTTAGAGTTTTTAAAATTTAATAAGTTTTAAATCCCGAAAATTTAAAAATCTAATTCTTTCTCCTGTGATTTGGTTAATTATTTCAACTTTTATTATATTTAGTTTTTAAAAACAATTAATCATGAAAAAAATTATACTATTACTTTTTACAATCTTTTTGAGTTGTAATCAAACTCCAACTGGCGATCTAAGTGGTGTTTTAAATGACAGTAGTTCTGAAGTTCAAATGACTAAACAATTAATGAAAAAATATTCTGAAGGTAAATTTCGTGATATTGCAGACATGATATCAGACGATTCTGGAGAATACTACTTTAATAACGTCAAAGTAGATAAAGAAGGGTGGCTCTCAGCAGCCGAAGGGCATCACGATTTATTTGATAATATTAAAAATGATAGTGAGGGAATAAATCTTACATCTGCTAAATATAACGACGGCACTACATGGTCCATGGCTTGGTTTCAGTGGTCAGGAAAGGGAAGATATACTGGTGAAGATGTAAAAATTATTGTTCATCACAGCTTCCGTTTTGAAAATGAAAAAATAGTCTCTGCATATCATTTTTTTGATCCAAGTTTAATCGATAGAGAAGTTAAAGCTGCCGAAGGGGTAAAGAAAAACTCCCAAAGAGTGCTTGGATTAGCAGAGTTAAAAGTTAATAAAGGATTTTCATCATCTGATGTAGAAGAATTTCTAAAAAGATTTAGCAAATTTGTTAGGGAAACAGAACCTGGAACCTACGATTTTGGGTACTTTATTTCCTCTGACGGGAAAAAAGTTAATCTAGTAGAAAAATATTTCACCTCTTCTGACTTTGTTCACCATTTAAATAACTTTGAAAAGAGTGACTATTCCAAAGAATTTATGACACTATTTACGTTAAATAAAGTAATCATAGCTGGGGATGCCTCAGATGAGCTTAAAGCTAAAGCTAAGGCTTACGGAGCAGAATTAAGGCCTCAGGTTGGTGGATGGATTAATTAACAATAAATCTTATTTGGTTTTAATTTTACATTACTAAAGCCATTAAAAAATAGAATTGTGCTGCAACTTTTAATAATAGGGGAAGCAAGTAAAATTATAAAACCGTTATACCGTTATAGTAAAGCGGTTTTTTTATATTTAAATATGTCTAAAAGAATTTTTTATCCTCTTTTATTGTTATTTATTCCATTCATTGGAATGATGATTACTAATAAGATCATCTGGAACCTGTTCGATTTCATTATCATGGGGTTTTTGCTAACATCCCTTAGTATTGGAATAAATTATGTGATTAACTGTACAAAGAAATTAAAAAACCAAATCCTGTACATTGGAATATTACTTTTAATATTTTTATTAATATGGGTTGAATTATCTGTAGGTATTTTCTATACCCCGATTGCTGGGGACTAACTTAAATTCAAGCCAAGTTCTTCTTCAACCATGAAATTATTAATTGTAAATGGCTATTAATTTTTTTAAGTTTGAAAATAAAAAAATTTGTACATATAAAATATTCTTTCTAGAAAATGAGAAAATTACTACGTATAGTTATAGTACTTTTTACAAGTCTTCAAGTTTATGGTCAAAAAGAAAATTTCACTTTTCACAATGGTGAAAATTATAAGTTGGCTGAATTTAGGTTTTGGAATCCTAATGTAAATGATAGTTACAAAGGTATTTTAGTTCTTAACCCAGGTTTTAATGGTGATGGAAGAAAAGCTGTTTTAGATACA
>Ga0228614_1000849_pt1 | contig 15207 bp, 16 predicted proteins | sample 15DmetaG_FD_190531 | JGI IMG/M metagenome (GOLD analysis project Ga0228614, IMG submission 190531) | Seawater microbial communities from Monterey Bay, California, United States - 15D | ecosystem: Environmental > Aquatic > Marine > Coastal | place: USA: California | collected 2016-10-13
GATTTATATTTTTACAAGATACGCTACGCTTAAAATCTTGTAAAAATAAAATCTCAATTCTTAATAAAATTATTAAGGCAAAATTTGAAAAAAATTAAATTGACACAGGGGATTGGACATTCCCAAAAAAATTAACTGATTGATAAATATGAAAATAATTTACTTATCCATAGCTATATTTGCCATAATAATTAGCGTCTTTCTTGGTAGTAAAGTATTCTTTTCAAAAACTATTGAAGAACAAAAACAAGATTTTGTAAATTCTATCGTCAAAGAAATAAAGGTGGAAATAGAAGAATATGCAAAGAACCATAATGGCAATATACCATATATGGATAAGAATAGACCGCTAGTAAAGTTGGTGGAAAATCCTTTGTTTGATAAAATGTTATTAAATATTTTTACTAAAGAAAATCCATCAGAACACGGAATAACACTTATAGGGCAATGTGCATCAAAATCAGCAAAAAAAATAGTTTCGCTAGATGAAAAAACAAAAACTTCTTTTAACCTAAAGTATATATCTAAAGAACTTCAAAAAGAATTAAATATTTTAATGTATGATAAGAGACATAAGTCTTTTAAAAAACTTTTTAAGGCATTGGGAAAATAGAGATTTTATACTTCTATTCTTAGCTCGCCACTAATCTGCAAAATATGATAGAAAAAATTAGTCTCTTTCTAAGTCCTGCTCTCTATCTTCTTTAGATAGTTCATTTTCTTGCTCTTTTGCTTTTTCAAATTCTAAGAAATTTTGATATTCCTCTTCTAGCCCTAGAGTTTTGAATCTATGTTTATGTTTTGTTTTTCCCTGCTCTTTTTCCTCTAGGTCAATAACTCCTGCAGTTTTTCCTCTTTGGTAAAATTCTAAGTTTTGGGCTTTGAGTTTTTTTATTAACTGCTCTTTTGAATAGGAATCTAGGATTATTTCAGCTGTAATTTCTTTTAATATATCCTTTCTGCTTGGCTCTTTCGTTCTGTGTTTGAGTTGATATTCTCTATCTTTAGATTTTGAGGATTGGTGGCGGTTTTTTGTATGCTCTTTATTATAAAGAACTTTGTCCTCTAGTTCTGGAAAATTTTGTTGTTTATAAAGCTCTAAATCTTTTTGTAGTTGTGCAAATTGCTCTTTTGGAAGTCTTTGTCTTTTGTTAGAATGTTTTTCATTACTGCTTATCATTAAATGGCAATGTAAATGCTCTTTTTCTTCGTGCAGAACCCCAAAGGAGATATTTAACCCTGTTCTATGTTCTAAATAATGATTTGCCATATTATAAAGCATTTCCTTTTGTTTTTTTATAGGAATATCTTTTTGATAGGGGAGTGAAATTATTTCGTGATAGAGCGAGTTTCCATTTTTCCTTTTTGGTAGGAGATTATGATTTTTTGTAAATTGTTTCAGAACTTCTTTTCTGCTGTTTGTTTGATAGAGGTTTTTAGATATGATAAATTCTTTATCGTCTGCCCCCTCGAGCATATAGTCATAGAGTTGGAAAAATGTGGGCTTTTTTCTTGATAGGGATTTAATTATCATAATTTTCTGAATTATTGATAAGATTTATAAGGGTTTCTTCTAGCTTCTCGGTAGCTTCAAGCATTCTTTCTTTTTCCTCTCTCGTTAGGTTGTTATTATTGCTAAATAATCGCCTCTCGTTGAAGTCTCTTGCTATTTGGTTGATATTTGTTCCTATTCTGTTGATTGAGGTTAAAGTTTCCTTTACGAGGCTTTGTTTGGCTTCAATATTTTCTTGTGGCTCTATATGTATTTTTTCTTCTTTTAAGGCTCTCATTGTTGCTACGGAGACTATCTCACTTTCTTTTCTTTTGAGTTTTTTTGCTAGAGTTTGGATAAGATCATAATCCTCTTTTGAATAAGAGGAGGTGATTCTTTTATATTGCTTACCTTTCTTGCTCCACCAGTCCTTTTTATACTGTTTGGTTTTTTGCTCTTTTTCTTGCTGAATATTTTGGTTATTTTCTTTTTTCATAATCATCAAAAAATTAAATAACCAAATAGCTATTATCTACAAGGTAAAAACATCTTGTAGATTCGTTCCATAAATAATTGGGTTTGCAATTATGTTGTTCATATTTCAGTTTGTAAGAATTTGTAAAACCTACTGGTTTACATTCTTTATGGCAAACTGGACAATTTATTTGAGCTGTGTTTGTTATAAAATTATCAGATTGGCTTACTGGCATATCGCTATAATTTTTCATAAATTCATAGGTTAAATAATATTAGGGGTAAGAATAAAAAATACTTTTTATTCTAGGGGAATTTTCCCCTTTGAGAGAATTTTTTAAATTCTCGGAGGGGTCAAGGGTCTCCTTTGCAAGGAGGCAATTTAAGCAGAATTTATTGGTAAAACGGAGTTTTAAAATAAATATCTGTGCAGAATTGCAAACTTGCTTCTATTCCTATTGGAATTATATTCATCGGATTTGCTTTTGCAAATGTTTTTTAAAATTAACGGAGAAAAGAAAAAATTGACTGGTGTTTATCAGGCGATTTTTTCTTTTTGGAGTTGGTTTTAAAAAATGGGGAGATGGATATAATTTGAAGAAAAAGTTTTAATTGTAGTGGAGTAAAAAAATAATAAACTGCGTCCGTTTATTATTTTTGAATGGAACGGAAATTAAAACTTTTTCTGGTGGAGATAGTAATAGAAAAATTGGGGATTTTAGGGAAGAAAGTTTTGCTTTATTTCGAAAAATAAATATAAATTACATACCAACAGTTAGCTGTAAAAGGCGTACATACCTCTTGTAATAGGGGTAGGTTAGCTTAACTGTTGGTATGTTCAGCCTTTACCTACCTCTTTTAGAGGGTGGTAAAAAGTTTTGGACTCGCCAAAACATATATTTCTATGGCTTTTTTTTAGATAGGATAGGTGGGGGAGGAGCTAGAACCCCCTATTTTATCCCCTTTTATTTTTGTATTTGTCTTGAGTCCGTCCATTATTTCAATAATAATAAACTTCCTTACGATATGACCTATTGCTCATTCTTCTATTTATCTTCATTATTTTAATGGATAAATACATCCAAAAAATAACAAGAGAAAACATCAAAGAAAAAACAACGAGGCTATACAATTCAAACATAATCAAAAAAGATTAAGAAATAAAATAATTACCCTCCTTTTTCATTTATATTGTGAAATTAATTGCTGTTAATTTCAAGGAGTAAGAAAAATAAGAAGTATTATTTCAATACTTCTTATTTGATTTATTTTGATTTTTAAGTAATATGAATTTGCTTTGATGATTTAAGAGTTGAGTTTTTCAGCTCTTTTTTGTCGCTCTTGAATCATTTTATAAAATCAGTCCTCTTTTTCTATTGAGATTGCATTTCTTCAAGATTTAAAGGAGGCTACTCCTGTAGTTCCTCATCATCAAAAAGAATCTAAAACTATTTCTCACGGATTAGTAAATATTTCTATGAGATTTTGAGTAAGTTCTTCGGGTTTTTCTGTTGGATGATTAGTTTGTTTTCATCAATCTTTTCCTATCTTGTAAGACATTACATTTTTCATCATTGGTTGAGATTTAAAATTGAATGTTTTTGGTTTAGCATATTCTTTATCTGAATTGATAAGCCAAATCCCTATTTCATAACAACTTCTGAAAGAATCTTTTTTGTACTTTGGAAGTGGGTTTGATTTTGAAAATATAATTGGCTGTCTAAAGGAAAATAATTTTTGTCTTTGTAATTCATATCATATCCAACCTGCGTAATTATAAGAAAAGAATAAAATTGCACTAGCATTTGGCTTTAATATTCTTTTGTATTCCTTGCAGGTTTTAAAAACAAAATCTAAATAATCATCTTGGGTTTGAAATTTATCCCATTCTCAAAAATCATATTTTCTTATTTTGTCTCATACTTTCGCCCATCATCCATTGTTTGATATATTGTATGGAAAATCTGCACATATAAAATCTATGCAGTTATTCGGTATTTTTTTCATTACCTCGAGGCAATCTCATTTTACAATTCTGTGAACTGGTTTTTTTATTGTAGTTGTAGTCATAATATTTTTATTAAATTTTAAAATTAAAGAAGTTATTCAGTAGTAGCTAAATGGTGTTTTTTACATTACTTAAAATTAGAAATTAAAATAAGTAGGACGATTAATCCTTAGCATTTATCACAATGCTATTATTTGAAGTCAAATCTAGTATTTTTCTACCCTTGAAATTAAATGTTTAAAAAATATGGTTTTAAAAAAAATTGGATTTTGTGGAGCTGATGATTTTTTAGGAGAAGAATATTTTTTAAAAAGATTTGAGTTTAAATAAGTTTTTAGAGGTTTTGGAGTTGGAATAAAAAAATTTTACAACAAAAAGAAAAAGAAAGATTAGTAACTTTTGGTATTATTATCACAAAAAAACCCTAAAAATAGCTTATTGTATAATTGCTTAGGATTGATTGGTTGTGTTCGTGGAATTAGCAGGGAGTTTGCCGAAGTCTCCCCCTGCTGATTAGATGATTTTATTATTTAGCCATTGCTATATTAATTTCCCTTAGAATATGCATAGCTATTTCTTGGTGGATTTGAATATATTCTATATATGATTTATATTCAATTTCATTGAAAGATTGTGATTTGATTTTTAACTTGTTGCTATCTGACGAAAGAATAAAACTTATAGTTGGAAATTTTGGGCTATCATCTATAAATTTTAGCTCAATATCAATAATGCATTCTTTATCAATATAGATAATGCAATTTCTATAATGTTCTTTATATGACATTTCATAGCCTATCTTTCTTGCATTTTTGTTATTTTTGATAAGTTCAAACAATCTTTCGTGATTACGATAAATTGTTGTATCAATGGAAGTGTTTATTTTTTTCATATTCATAATATTTATTGGTTAAAATTAATTAATAGTAAGTTCATTGATTACATATTTTGCCCTACTGCTTTTTATGGCTGAGTTTGGGTATTGATTGAGACTTATTCCTATATCTTGGTAATATTTATCTGATTTTTTGGTAATGGTTACGAGTATTACATCTACTTTTGCTGTTCTCTCACAATTATCATTAAAAGCCTGTCCAAGATTTTGGATTTTTCCAAATTGGTCAATAAGAGTTTTAAATTTAAGTCTATGAGAATTATATGGGCTGTAGTAAGTATGCTTGTTAAGAAGAGCTATAATTTGCCCTCCATTTTTTAATATGTTCCAAGCGTGTAATATGTGATTTACTCCTCTATCAAAGGGGGGATTCATAATAATTAAATCAAAGTTTATTTTTGGATTATGGTTTAAAAAATCATCTCCAAGTAATTTGCATCTTTTTTGCCTTAGAATTGATTGAAGCTCTGGAACTAGTTCATAGCAGTAAATATTATTGTCATTATTTGCTTTTTGATTAATATATTCAATTATATCTCCCTTACCTGCTGAAGGTTCTAGTATGTTTTTTGGTAGTGGTTTATTTTCATAATCCTCTAACATTTTTTCTATAAGGCTTTGAGGGGTTGGGAAAAAGTTCCAGTATTTCTTTATTTGAGTTGATTGATTAATATTATTTCTAATATTGTTGTTATATTTTATAATTTCTTCTGTTGTTTTTTGATATTTCATTTTATTTTTATTTAAAGATTAATAATTAAAGAAAGGAAAAACCTGCTTTTAGGCAGGCTTTTCAATGGTTTGGATATTAAGAGCAACTTGTCTTGCGATGATTTTAAGGATTGGTTTATTGTTGTAGATTTCTGCTTGTATTTCTCCGTGAATTTCTACATTTGCACCTTTTTTATAGTCCGAATTATTTTTAATTGCTGAGACGATAGTTTCATTAAAAGCAATTATTTTGAACCATTTGGTTGTTTTAGTATTGCTTGATTTATTCAATTTGTTTACTGCAACCGAGAATTCTATTCTTTCTTTGGTTTTAGTTTTTAAGGAGACATCAGAGCCTATATTTCCTTTGATTACGATGTTTTCAAAATTAAAGTAATGTTTTTTAGTATTAGTCATAATTTAATATTTTTAAGGTTAATAAAATTAAGTTTTTGCACGAGGAAGGAAAAATTGAATGTCAAAAGGAAGAGTGGAACGGCTTTTGATATTCAAAGGGCTACTGCACCGCTTTTTTCTTCCTAAAAACGAGAAAAATTTTTATGACCTTGAAAATATTTTATGACTGATTGCTAGAAGTTATTAGTTTGAATTTGAAGGCTTAGCGGAGGGAAAATAGGCTTGATTTTGAGGAAAACTGAAAATTTAAAGAAGGGATTTCTTGGTTGTTTTATAAAAAAAATTAAGCACACAGAAAAATAAACAAATGGTTTACTTGTTTTTAATAAAATTTCTATTGGAAGCTTAAAAATATGAGGGAAAAAGGGCGAGTTTTAGGGATTTACGGAGAGATATATAGAAATTAAGGGATTAATTAAGGACACCCTCTAAAAAATTTCTTTTATAAACTAGAAGAATATGTCGTTGATTTAATATAATTTTCCATAAATTCTAAATCTAATTTTCTATCAAAAGTGGTTGGTAATTTTATTATTAATTTTTTTAATCTACCACTAACTATTGCATATCCGTAATTGAATTTGTTATGCAATATACAGTTTATTACACTACAAATAAATAATGCATTATATTTATTAATGCCATCATATCTAATGATATTAATTTTATTACCCGTAATAAAATTATTTTCCTGATAAAAAGCCACACAACCTTCCGCTCCAATAGTAATAGCACCACCTTCATTTATTTTATCATTAGAAACAAAGGTTTCGATTCCATTATTTTTAGCTGTTCTTGTGACATAAGCCGTATTTCCACTCTCCACCTCTTGGCTATGCACAGGATATCCCAAAGATATATCAAACGTTTTTCCTATTTCAAACTCCCCCCACTTTTCTGTGTCAATAAATGTAACTTCTTTTTTGCGATGGATAATCTCTTTATTATTAAAAATAACATTATTACTTATTTTTTTTACTTCTTCTTTCATATGCAACCAGTCTGGAAAATCATTCTTATCAACTGGAAGTATTACTATTTCTCTACTCAATCTTTCGTTATTTATCTCTCTAGCAAAATTATATTTAGACCTCATTGATTCAATTATAGGCTTTAGAAATAAAGCTATATGATTATCTAGCCTTACCCTTTTATCTTTTATTTGTATTACAGTGCAATGGTCAGATGATACAAATTTATATGGATGGTAAAAACAATATCCAACACTTCCACTATTACTTAATGTTAAAGCATTTTCATAAATAGTCATATCACTTGGAGGTAATATGTAATTATCCACACCATTGTTTTTTTTACTTGATGAAATATAGGCAATATCTCCATTGATTTGGTCTAACTTTACCAACCTCTTTCCTCTTGATATAGTAAAAATCTTATCAAATTTAAATTCTTTCCAAGAGCTTTTATTTATCATCTTTATCGCTATTATCGTTTAAAACATCATTAGCACTAATATTATTTTCATTTAAAATCTCTAGTAATGAGATTTCATCTACATCTTTATCAATTAAATCTAGTTTTAATTTTGTAGAAAAAACAACATATTCTTTGATTGACTTTTCAAAAGTCTTTTCTGTCAAATTACTATAATCAGTTTTAGAATGAGCCTGTATTATCCATTCTTCTCTTGCGGTAATTTCTTTATAAACAAGATTAATCATATCCTCATTTTCAGATGGATTATTTATTTTATTCAATGTTTGTTTTTTTATATTATTCCATTTGTTTAATACATCTGTCCTTCCTTTATTCTTTGAGAGAATAAATCCATCGTCTTTTAAATCATAAAAAACAACTTTGTTATTTTTGTGAGGAATATTTGTTTCAAAAACAGCAATTGCAGTATGAGTTGAAGCATTTGGTTGAAATAATTCACTTGGCATATTTATGACATATTTTAAGGTATGTTTTGAGAATATTCTTTCTCTATCTACTTCATCTTTAAAATATGTAGAAAGTGGGGCAATAATAATTCCATATCTACTGCAGTTATCCAGCATTCTTTCTAGAAACTGAATCTCTTTTTTAGTTGGATTCTTTGCATTATCCCTACCTCCATAAGGTGGATTAATAAAACCTATTGTTGGCTTATTTTTTATATTTGATAGCACATTATTTGTTTCTTTAGAGAAAAAATCTTCATTAAAAATCTGGGATTTTCCATCTCCTCTAAAAAGCATATTTGATATTGCCAAAGAATACATTGTGCTAGATTTTTCAAAACCTATAAGTTGATTTGCTTTTATATTGGCAATTCTGCTTTTCTTATCAGGTAAATTAGAGCTTTCAATCTCATCAATCAATTTGTTCATTCCTGCAATTAGAAAAGCACCAGTACCGCAGGCAGGGTCAAAAATTACATCATTAGTTTTAATATCTATTAAATCTGTAAAAAGTGTAGTAATATGATTTGGAGTAAGGACAATTCCCTTTTTTACATTGGCTATTCCTGCATACCTTAAAAATTCTTCATAGAATTTTCCAATAATATCGTAAGAGGTTTTTTTCTGAAATAATGGTATTACTTTTTCTTGTAGTTCCTTTAAAATATCTTTTAAAATATCTGTAGAAATTAAGTCATTATCCGTTCTAATAAACGCCAATTCGTTTGTTAAAACATCTATCTTGCTTTTATCTATCTCCTCTTTTACTAAAATATCTTCTACTGTTGTAGGGATATTCCTAATAATTGTATTAGTATTCCAAGAACTATAGCTATTTCTAAAGTCTGTTATTTCTTCATTTTCCCACAAACAAATCATTAATGCACTCAGAAGAACTGGTCTTTTTTGAGAATCAAGATTTCTCAATAATCTATTAATTTCAATAGATGACTTAGAAATATCACTAGATATTTTTTCTAAATCAATATTCTCAAAAAAAGCTAAATAATCCGCCTCATCTAAAATGCCTTTTTCATTAATATTAACTATTCTATCTTCCTCAATAATGAATGTATCTAATCTATGATTATACTCTGCGTTTATATCTCCAGAAAAAGCAATACCAATAATTTTCCAATCCCTTAAATAGGTTTGAATAGTATCGTTATGTATTCTTAACTTTTCTTCAGTGAAGAAAGATAAATAATGTTTAATTCCATCAACTGCATACACAGATGGTTTATCTTCATTCTTTGAACTATGGTCTTTTGTATGGTCTTTATTCTCAACCAATATAAGAAGTTTTTTATTTTCATTTACATAAATTAAATCTGGATATCCATACCCACCAGTTCCTTTCTTACTTGTTTTATCTAAAACTTCTTGAATATATCTATTCCCTTGCTTCTGAACACTCCATTCTTTGCTATATATTCTATTTTCTTTAATAAAATTAAATAAAACTATATCAGTCTTAGCTTCATTTTTCCTTGAATTTTTCATAGCCTAATTTTTACTTAATAAGTTTCTCATTTAACTTTATAATAAGTTTATTAATATCATATCCAAGATTTAATCTTTTCAAACTTTATTATATTTTAAATTATAATTTTATCCACAAAACAAAGCAGATAGTTCGTTTTCATTACTTATACAATCCATCAATTTTTGAAAAAAATCATCACTATATTTTTTTACGGACTGATTTTTTCCACAACACCAGAAAAACTTATCATTTTCTTCTACTTTGTTCTTCTTTTTAAATGTATCAAATATATGAATTAAAGAAACGGATTTATCACGACCTTTAACTAATATTCTTTCCTTTATACCCTTGCTCTTTAATTCCTCTATTACTGAAGTTCTGCCCTCGTAAGGATAAAACTCATCGGGATTAGTTTTGATTAATTTAACCGCTTCCATATTCTCGATTTCCCCCTTTAAAACTAGAGCTGGAGCTCCCTTTTCTTCTACAAACTCCCCTCTTTTTATAAATTTTATTTTATCCAAAATATCCTTATCTAATAAAATTTTATTCTGTCCTGCATAAATTTCTCCTTTTTCATAATTAAAAACACCTGCATTTGTAATTCCAACTTGTGCCATCTTTGTAATATTTTTTATCCACAAATCCCTCTCTTTTTCCTTTTCCCTTTGTATCAACCTCAATAAATCTACCGCTTTTATTTCCTCACTTTTTGAATTATAACGAAAATAAATTGCACCCTCTCTTAATGTTGGCTTCCTGTCATAATTTTTTTTACAAATTACAGGCTTATTACTTGCTTCTTCTATGCTCAACACTCCAAAAACAAGATTGTCTTCATTAATTTTCTGCGTAAATTCTTCAAGTTTAAGCTGTATCGTTTCTGATAAATAACTCTGCAATTCTGTTTCTAGATTCTTACAATCAAAATCCCTAAATTCTTTTAATTTAGTATCATTAATGCCAACTGGTTTTCTTGGTCTATCTTTTACACCAAATACTATTGCTCCGCCCTTACTATTTGCAAAAGAACAAATGGTTTTTATATAAGACTTAAAGTTCTTACTAAAGCTTTCCTTAAACTCTATAGTATTAGATTCTCTATTGTTTACTAAATTGTCTTTGATAGTTAGTTTTTTAATCATAGATTCGCTTAATTTACTAAAATTTTCTAACCCACCAATCATTCAAATCTTTATATCCACTATATAAATCTGATTTATCAACAACCCTTACGCCATAGGTAAATTTTAATATATCCCCTATGCTACTCATTCCACTATCTACTTTATTACTAACCGCCCTACTCTGCTCTTTTGGTATTAAGGATTTTTGAATTTTGGCAAAAGTTTTTTTACCCTCATCATCATTATCTAGGTATAAATGAGCCTCACTATATTTATTAGATGTTTGTATAAAATCCGTTGCTCTTTTGTAGCAGGATATTGAATTTAATATTATTACATCTTCATTAAATTTTTGCATTCCCTCTTTTTCTAAAAGAGATAAGAAATCAAACCTACCTTCAAAAATTAATATTATTTTTGAACCATCATCTTTTCCTTTAATAAAAGTAATATCTTTACTCCCTATAGCAGTTTTAAATGTTTTCTTCTCTTTAGTATTATACATAGATATTTCATATCCACCTGACATATTTTCCATCCCAAGCCCAAAATATGTTTTTGAATTATTAGCAAGTTTATAATGTACCTCTTTAAGATAAATCCCTGCCGTATCTACATTTACTTTTCTTATGTCTTTTATGTAATTTTTTAGAGGATAATAATATAAATCTTTTGCCTCTACTATTCTTGCTTCGTTATAAATATTGTCATCTTTTGAAATTCTAACCCTTTTTCCCTCATCCTTGCCATTATTTTTATAGTTATGATTTTTATCACTTTCTATTGATTGTAAATAATACTCACTATTTCTTGGTTTACTATCAACTGTCAAAGCGGATAATTTTCTCAAAGCATCAGAAACGGATTGTAATTTATAATAACTTTGAACTGAGCCTACTAAATCTCTCGCCTCCCCTGTTGCAAAGTCATAAGAAATATTTTTATTAATAGATACAGAATAACTTGGCTGTCCATCATCTCTAAAAGGAGAAGAATACAAAATATCATTTGCACTTCTTTTTCCTCTCAAACCTAGTACATCGCTATAAAACCAAGTAATCGGAATATCTTTTGCTTGCTGTAAATTCATAAATCTTTTAACTAATTATTATTAGATTTAATTCTTAATCTTTCCGCTTCTTCTCTTAATCCTCGCTTCATCACATAATTATTTAAACTAGACGAATATTTTAAACCTAAATGCTTTTGAGCTATTTTTTGTACTGATAAGCCAAGCCCTAATAACTCTATAATTCTGTCTCTATCTTTATCATAAATAGACCCTTGAATTGTCCCTACTGGCTTTCCTAAAACTTGCCCCTGTGCTTTCTTCGTTTTTAATGCTTCCTTTGTTCTCTGACTAATTAAATCCCTTTCTAGCTCTGCAAAGAGTGAAAGCATAGTAATCATAACTTTTGAGGTCATATCATTTTTATTTGAGGCATTTATTCTCAAATTCTGCTTTACTATAATGATATCTATTCCCCTATCTATTAATTCATTAATAATAGTAATGACTTCAACTGTGCTTCTACCTATTCTTGAAAGTTCTGTTGCTATTAAAGTATCCCCCTCCTCTAATTTTCCTAATAATTCATCAATTCTTCTTTCTTTTGTTGTTTTTCTTGAGGAAATTTGAATCTCTATAAAATCATCAATCTTTAAATCTTCCTTTCTTCCAAATTCTAAAATTTCTAGTTTCTGATTTTTTATCTCTTGTTTATCTGTGGAAGTTCGCAAATATCCGTAAATTTTGCTCATTTTTTACCGAGTAAATAATTTAATATTAAAACACTAGTAAACAGTATAAGGAACTAACTGGAAAAGCAATAATAAATGCACTTATTTACCAACTGTTTTAATGGTCGTTAAGCTAGTTAGATTTTTGGATAATTATTTCTTGAAGAAAAAGAGAATTTTTTAGCAAAAAACATAGCCAATTATTTCTCTTTTTCTTTTTGTTGTAAAATTTTTTATTTCTTGCTTGGAAGAGGTGGAGGAGATTTTTTGATTTATATTTATTTAATTTTTAAATAATAAGCATTTGTGAGCTTTAGCGAACTCAATTTAGTTTTTAGAATAAATCTATGAGCGAAGCGAATTACTTATTGGTCTTTTTTAACATTTTGGAGTTACCAAGCTTAAAGAAAAAGAATAATAGGTTAATAGAAAAGGTTAAAGAAAAGGGGTCTTTTTAAGAAAACCTACTATTCTTCGTTTAAATACAGGGCTTCTCTGAAATTTTCTAACCCTTTTTCCCTCATATTTCGTTCCTTTTTTCCCTCATCTATCTCGCCCCTTTTCCCTCATATAGCTCTAAAACAAACCTATTCTCCCTCATATTTATTAACATTTTACTGTATTCTAACCTTTTTTCCCTCATATCTAAAAGCAGTTTTTAAGAAACTATCTCTTTTTCCCTCATATTTTTAAGAGAATTTTGTGTGATTTCTTAGTTTTTTTATTATTTTATCCCTTTTTCCCTCATATCTAGAGGGGTGTTTTTTAACTCTCGCCCTTTTTCCCTCATATTTCGTTCCTTTTTTCCCTCATATTTATTAACATTAATTACTTGGGAGAGCTTTTATTCTATTACTTTCTTTATTTGCCTGTATAATCTCACTTGTAAAGGTTGAGCTTGGTATAATATAAACCATATAATCTACTATCTTATTCTTTGGCTTCTCTGCATACATTTTGTCCATCGTGAATTTTGCTATACTTTGTATCTCCTGCATTTCCTCTATAGCCTCTTTTACCCTTTCAAAATCTTTTCTTAATGTTTTGCTCTTTGGCATACCACTATCATTTACAATAGTGCTTAACTTCATACGAAAAGCCCTTGTTCCAAATTTATCCGCTTGAAAATGGTGTGAAATTCTTTTGTGTAAATATCTAGCAACAGGATTATCATATTGGAGGCAAGTATCTATATTGATATTTCTTAGAGTCTTATCTTTTATTGACTTTGTTACAAGAGTGTTGAATCTTACTAAGGTATATTGTTCATTGCTTACCTTAGCCCCTTTTTGTACTTTCTGCCCTAATATTGCAGTTTCAAAAAAATGTGATTCTAATTGAATTTTATTGTCCTCTGATACTACTGATAATGTAGCTCTGCTATTTATTAAAATAGCTTGTCTTATCTCACTTCTTTTATATCTATGCCCATACTCCTTTAATTCCTGCTCTATCTCTCTTAAAGAGAACATTATTCCGAATAAATCATCAAAATAAATCCCCCTGCCCTGAAAAGCCATTTTCTTCAAAATGTCTTCTACTATTTCTTCTCTTTTGGATGGATAATATTCTTTTGTAATCCCTGTTTTGTCATCTTTAATTTTTGCAGGAATAACAGATAACTTGTAATTTCTTTCTCTAAAAACAAAACTTCTCTCAAGAATGGGTAATATTTCAGCCTTTATATCTTTTGCTATGCTTCTTTTTTGCATTCCGTAAAAATACTTTGGCATAGACTCATAAAGCTCTATGGTGTTTGAGTATTTTGTTTTGATTCCATAGTAATTAAACAAGTCCACTTGTAATGGTTCTTGTTCATACTGCGTGATTTTCTTTTTCATAATCTAAATTAATGAGATAATCTTTTTTTCATCTTATAAAAGGTTTTTAAATGTTTAAAACATATAAAAAGATATAATAACATTTATTATATCTTTTTACTTCCATTAAATACTAAGTATCTTAGATAGCTTGCAAAGGAGGTAAATTGGGTTTTTACTTTTTCAAATTCCCTTACTAATTCTTCATTTTCTTCCGTTGTAAATTTAATGGTTTTTTGTATAGACAATTTTTCTTCATCTTTTTTTGTAGGTCTCCCCCCTACATTCCTCTTTGCTTTCGGCTGATTTTCAAAGATATTTTTTTCTTCTGTATCAAAAGAGAAATTTTTAGCTTTATTAGTCATAATAATTTTTTAAATGTTAAAATAATTAATTAACATTAATTTAATGTTTTTAAATTATAAGTCAAGTTTTAAAGTGTTTAAATATGTTTTTAACATATAAAAACTATTTAATAAGGTATTCTATTAAATCATCAAATTGCTTTGATACCTTTCTATAACTATAACGGAGTAGGGGACTTTCTTCCATAAGCTGTTTAATGGATTTCTTTTCGGTATAGAGATTTGGCAAAGCTCTTGATTTCTTTATTTCAAAAACAGGGTAGTCTCCAATCTGCCTTATTGCCTCCTGTACTGTTTCAAAATCTTCTTTTGATTCTGTCTTATTCGCTATAACTACAATATTTTTATTATATTTCTTAATTGCTTGAATGGTGCTAATACAACTTTGTATTTCTGAAACTTCAGGTAGGGTAGGGACGAGTATATAATCAGACTGTTTTAATGCTTCAATAATTCTAGCATCTATATATCCACCAAAATCAAATACCATTCCACAATCAAAATTTGGCACATCTTCATTTGACTCTAACATTTTAAGCCTATCTTTTGGCATAATAACAGAGAGCATAGATTCTTGCTCGTTTGTAATGGCAGGATACTCAAGCCTTAAAGCAAGCTCTCCTGCTATATTGGTCTTTCCGCAACCGCCTTTCTTTGTCCAAATAGTAATTTTCTTTTCTGTCATAACTTTAGTTTAAAAAGATATATTATAGGTTTTTAAATGTTTAAAACATATAAAAGAATATGTATATATCTTTTGAAGTCAAT
>Ga0228614_1000857_pt1 | contig 15130 bp, 18 predicted proteins | sample 15DmetaG_FD_190531 | JGI IMG/M metagenome (GOLD analysis project Ga0228614, IMG submission 190531) | Seawater microbial communities from Monterey Bay, California, United States - 15D | ecosystem: Environmental > Aquatic > Marine > Coastal | place: USA: California | collected 2016-10-13
TTGATCCTTGTGATTTATCTTTAGTTTTATCTTTAGTTTTATCTTTAGTTTTATCTTTAATTTTATTTTTATCTGCTGATTCGTTTGATCCTTGTGGTTTAGCTTTAGTTTTATCTTTAGTTTTATTTTTATCTGCTGATTCGTTTGATCCTTGTGGTTTAGCTTTAGTTTTATCTTTAGTTTTATCTTTAGTTTTATCTTTAGTTTTAGCTTTATCTCCTGATTTGTTTGATCCTTGCGGTTTACCTTTAGTTTTTTTTAAATTAATAATTTCTGTTTCTGCTGCCATCTTTGATTTGGTTAAACTTTTAATCTGTGCTTCTAACTTTGGTTTTTTTTTTTTTAATATATCCCATAGTTTTTGGTCTTTTTCTTGTTCTGTTGCGGTTTTTTGTTTATTAGTTTTATCTTTAAGTAGTTTATCTATAAGTTTCTTGTATCGATCGTTTAATCTATCTAATTCAGCTTTAGTCTTTTTTATATCATTTTCAATTATTAACAGTTTTATATTTTTTGCTTTTATTTCTTCATCTATATTTGTACCTGCTAATAATTTGGGTTTTATATTCAAATAATTATTTTCTAAATTATTCATTTATAATATAATATAATATTTTAAAAATTTTATATAAACATTAATTTTATAAATTATATATTAAATTATATATTATAATTTTATTAAATATATTAAAATAGTAAAACTTTAATATAAACGAAAGATTATAGTTTATATACTACAAACAAAATACTAAAAAGTAATTTATATAGTAATATAATTTAATTATTAATACATTTACAAAAATTTTTTTTCCTAAGACATTTTAAGCATATTGATAAATTATATAATTCATATCTATTATAAATTTTATTATATAAATTGATAAATTTATTCTTAATTTTAATATCCTTGGACTTTTTAAATAATTCTTGTGTATCAATATATTCTGTCCAGATACAATTACAGTATGTTTCTTTTCTAAAACAAAATTTACATAAATACATATAATATAATAGTAATATATAAAATAGTCTTAAATTATATATAAACTAATTTATAATAGTATTATAAAATGTTAATTACAAAAAAAAATATTATATTAATTATTTATTTTATAATGTCATTATATTCAACATACTGTATATCTAATAATTGTATTGATAATTGTATAAAATATTATGCTAAATGTGAAACTAAAATTAATTTAGTAGAACAATGTAATTTAGTATGTAAAAATGGTCATTTAACACATTATTTTAAAAATTGTTAAATTAATTTTTTATCACAACGAAACTTTTTGAAATAATCAGGTGGATAAGGACATTCATACATTATATGATTAATATATTCATCTCTATTCATATATCGTTCTTTTGTTTTTTTAATAGAACCATCTTTATTATATTTTATAAATGTATGTGATTTATGATTTCTATCAATAGAATCACATTTAAATATAGTCTTATCGCGCATTGAACAAAGTAATTCTTGTCTTAAAAGTTTTTGTTCTAATACTTCAAATTTATAATCATATTTTTCTATAATTTTACATAATTCTTTATTCTGTAGATTTAAATTTTCAATAATTTGATTTTCCATTTATATAATTATTAAATATTACCTATATAGTTTTATAATTTAGAATATAATCTTATTGGTTCTGCTTCTGGTAAATTATCTGTGCTCCATTTTTTTCTTGTTTTTTTTATAAATAATTTTCTATATAAACATAATATTATTTTTTTGTAAAAAAAATTTATCATAATAATTTTATTTATAATTTTATATTTAAATACTTTTTTCTAATAATCTATAGTATTATTACACTTACCTTTAAAAATTTCAGAATAATAATTATCTAAATCTATAATAACATATTTTTTTAATTCTACAAAAGCATTAAGCGATAAATATATATCTTCATCCATTTCCATATACCAATTATCATTATCTGTATTTACTTTTGGTTTACTTAATAATGTATTTATTATATCATTTGTTTTATCACGACCCCACTTATAAGGTAATGATTTAAAAATAAGTGATAATGTAATTTTTTTTTTTACTATTTGTAGAAAATTATTAAAAATATTAATAAATTCATCTTTAAATTCATAAAAATATCTACTAGACATCCATAATTGATTACATAAAAATATCAATCCTTGTTCTTGTAGTTCTTCATATTCAATTAAATTTGCAAATTTTTGTAAAAATATTTCACTTTCTTCGAATGAAACATTATGAAATTCTGTTTGCATAATTAATGTAAAATAATATTCAAAAGTGGTGCAAGGTTTTCCAATTTCATCTTTACAAGATTGTTCTTTGGTAATAATATTAAATTGTTCTTGTAGTGACATAATTAAATATTTTGTTAAAAAAAAATCAATTTTAGACTTATTAAAAAATAATTTAAATAAACTACTGTATCTAATTTATATAATCTTTTAAAGTCTATAAGATTTATTTTTAAATAATTTGGAATTTAAAATATATTTTAAAAAAAAATATTTAATTAATATATAATGGTAAATTGGAAATCAGAATATATAGCTATGAAATTAAAATATATTAATTCTAGAAATATTATAACAGGAGGGGTAAAAGGTGCAAAAGGTAAAGGTAATCCTGAAGGTAAAGGTAAAAGTAAAGCAAAAGCACAAAAAACTCAAGGAAAAGGCGGTCCAGCAAATGTAACAGCACCAGCAAATGTATCAGGACCAGGTACTAGTTATCTTAATTATTATGCACCATCGACATATACAGATGCTCCACTACCCAACAAAAATGCAGATGAAAATCCTAATATTGAAATATCAGAATTTTTTAGAATTTTTCTAAAAGATAATAGTTTAACAAAACAGTGGATAGGTAGGTACTACCCTATAGTTTTTGAGACTTATGATGATGTTATGAACGCGTGGAAAAAACCAGTCGCACCTTGGAAGAAGATGAATGGTAATCGCTTTTTAATTGTTCCACCTGGACAAAGAGCACCAAGGCGTCCAAATGTGTATCCAAAAGCAAAAAAACCAATAAGAGTGATTAAAGTACCCCAACAAGACAATTCAAGATTAAATAAATTTAGAATTTTTAAAGTTAGTTCGTTGGTGGGACACGATCACCCTAGATATAAAGGTTGGAATGGTCAATGGTATCCAAAAAATTTTAATAGCTATGAAGCTGCTTTAAAAGATAGAAAAGAAAATCCAGTTTTCAGATCAATGGATCAAGCAATCTGGATAATTATAAATCCAATGGATAAAGCACCGGCACCACATTCACATAATGATAGTCTCGATGGTAGATACGCCCCCTTGTTAGCAGAGTATAATTAGATAAGCTTAATAAATTTTTTTTTATTCATAAAATATCTACTAGATATATCTATTGTAGTGTAAATACACTTTCATTTGGATATATTTCATCGATTCTATTATCATAACCTAAAAATTCAGCTTCTATAAAATATTTTATATTACGTGTACTTTTTAAATTATGATTATCTTCATTAGTTGGTGAATTTAAATATTTATATGTTCCATCTTTGATAATATTATTAATTCTAATAATAGCATCTGAACCTAATAATATTTCAAATTCAGGATCATCAAAATCATTATATACACTTGGTATTATAATTTTACTACCTTCTGGAATTAAGATTTTAAATATAATTCTTTGATCATCAGTAACAGAACTTAGTTTATTAAAAGAAAATCCTATTCTAGGATCACAAGAAGTACTTGTAAATCCATTAAAACGATAATAAACTCTTCCACTATTAATTATAAATTCATTTATTAAATTGGTAATATTATTCCAGATTTTTTCTGCACGATAAACATAAAATGATTTTGTTATAGGTGGTGAATATTCAAATATATTAAATAAAGTATTAAAACAATGTATAAATGGTCTATCCATTTCATTTCCATCATTATCATATCTCTTTAATTCTTGATTACCAAATATTGTTAAAAAATCTCCATCTAATTTGGATAATATTTTAAACTCTTCATTATTATAAGATTTATTTCTGTATATTTTTAAATAATTTGGGTCTGGCTTTTGCATTATATACATTTTTTTTGAAAAATCATTTAAATTATTATAATAAATATATTGATTACTTATATCTTGCTGTGAAATAATATGATTTCTAATATGTTGATTTATAGAATATATCATATTTTCATCAATATCTCCAACAATATTAATTGGAATATTATACATACTTTTATAATATAATAAATCATCATTATCTATATCAATATTTAATAATTTATTTAAATTCATATTATAAATTTGTAATTTTGTTCTACTTAATTCTACATTTTCGCTTACTGGTAATTCAAAATTTAAATTTCCAATACACATATTAAATAATTCAGGTGTTATTACTGTATTTATTATTCTAATTATCTTATCTGATTCGTGTATATCTTTTATTTCTTTATAAATTTGAAAATAAAATTTAAAACATTGTTGAGTTCTATTACTACCAGCTATTAATTTATTATACTTTAATTTATATTTTAAATATTTAAATTTCCAATTAACCATATATATATATAATAGAAAAATATATCATATTAAAATAATTTAAATAAATTATTATTTTTTTCATTTTTTTCTATCTTTTGAATTTTTTTATCCATTATATTCATTTTTTTATGTAATTGATCTACTCTACTATTTATTTTATTATCAATATCATCAACTTTGTTTGATAATTCTTGTATTGATTTTATTAAAAGTGGAATAAAAGCATTATATTCAATATTATAATATTCATTTTGTTTATGTACTATATCTGGAATAATTTCATTAACTTCCTGTGCTATAAATCCAAAAGTTTTTTTATTAGGTGTATTTAAATTATTATCTTTCCATAAATAAGATTTAGGTTGTAATTCATTAATTATATTTATACCTTTATTAAGTGGTTCAATATTTTTTTTTAGATTTTTATCTGATTTAGATAAAATTAAACCACTACATACTAAATTGCCTCCAATTTTAACATGTCCATTGATTTCTAAAGTATTATTTAATGTATCAAAATTTACACCTGCTAAAGGATTATTACCTATAAAATTTACATTAGCAGAACAAGTTAAATTCTTAGTTATTTCTACCTCTGTTCCAAGTAGGACAGGTGTTTTATATTGATAATCTGTGTGTCCAGACATATACATTTTAGAAGTAGTATTAGTGTAATTATCTGTATGTTTTAATTGTATTTTTAGTTTTTGACTTGGATACAAAATTATAGGTTGAGATATTCTTAAAACATATTTATCAAAACCATTAAAGAAATTACCTGGAACGTCAAATGTTAATTCTTTAGAAAAATCTAAACCAATTTCTCTTTCAATATCATTAACTATAAATTTTAATGAAAATGATTTTTTATTAGTTGTATCTTGATTAACAAATAAGAAATCTATATGAGTAAATACACAACTTCTATATACATAATAATAATCATTAGTTGTTGTTTGTGAAGATAAATGTAATGGCATAACATTAGTTGTAAATAAAAAATTTTTAAAAGTATTATTTATATTAGTCAAAAAAGCTTCATCTGCTGTTATAGCACTGGCTGCTTCTTGTGCAATGTTATTTTTTTTAACTAAATTCTGCCAACCACCTTTAGTGAACCCGTAAAAGTTATCGTGACTACCATCATATCTGATTGAACCTGGTACCGCCAAAGCTGTTGTGTTTGTATTAGCAATAATTAAAGAACTACTAAAAGTAACATTACTTTTGAAAAATTGATCAGAATGCCATTCAATTGAGTAACGTTCATTTGGATGTTGAAGACCCCTAAGATGAAAAATACATTCACTAGTTGTAGTATTAGTTGATTTAATTTTAAGTGAAATATAATCGTCTGGATTAGCTTTAATTACTTTATCAAAACTAAAATTTAATGTTTTTAATCCATCAGATTTGTTTTGTGGTATATTAAAAGAAAATTCATTTCCTAATAATGATATATTCTGGTCTATATCATTTATTAATAATTTTACAATATAAGATTTAGGATCAATATTTTCATTATTAAATAATATAATATCGAATCCATGAATTTCAACATAGTTATTTAAATATAATTTATTTTCTGTATAAAAATTATTTAAATTAGTAGCATTAATAGCTGGAAGACTTTTAGTAGTAAATAAATTACTATAAGTTTGTGTTATAAATTTTATGTAAAAATTATTTTCAAAATTTAATCTATCTTCACCTATAAAACTTTTTTTAGTTAAAGAATTCCATTCACCATTAATAAATGTTTGTATTTCATTTTTTGTTTGATCATTAGGGTCGCCTGTTAATCTTATAGCTCCTTCTTGTGCATAAACAGCATTTCCTAAAATAATTCCATTATTGAAATATGCATTTCCAGATACAGCTAAATTTCCACGAATATCTAATACAGCTTGCGGATTGTAAGTTCCGATGCCAATATATCCTGAATTTGTAGAATTTCCAATAATCATTCTTTGAGTACCTTCTGTAAAAAATTTCAACTCATCATTATTATTAGTAGCAGAATTTTCAGCACTAATAAATGTATCTTGATTAACATCAATAACACCACCTAATGAACCCCAACTATCACCAGCACCATATCCTTCAAACTGTTCAGTTTCACTATTGAATCTTATTAAACCTCTCATTAAATGAGACGGTCTTTCAGCAGTAGTACCATTTGGAATCATAATAGCATCACGTTTGTTTATGTGTAAAGTACATTTAGGTTCATTAGTTCCTATACCTATATTTCCAGATGTTGAACTATTACCTATAACCATTCTTTCAATTCCTTCTGTAAAAAATTTTAATTGATCATTATCCGCATTAGCTGTTAGTTCAGATGATATATAAGTATCTCTATCTACATCTTTAACACCACCTAATGAACCCCAAGCATTTCCAGCACCATATCCTTCAAACTGCTCCGTCTCAGTATTATATCTGATTAAACCTTGTTCTAAATATCCGGGTCTTTGTGCTGTTGTTCCTTTTGGTATTTTAATAGCATCAGAAGCGTTTACATGTAAAGAAACACTAGGCAGATTGAATCCAATTCCAAAACCAATATTACCATTTTGAGAAATTATCATTCTCTGATTATTTCTTGTATAAAATCTGATAGTATCATCATCTTCTTTTTGTTCATAATTAATATCGAGTAAAGTAGTAGAAGGGTTAAAAGTGTTATTAAAAGCACTTAATATTTGTAATTTATAATATCTTGTAAAAATTTTATCCCAAGTATTATAAATTAAGTATTTTTGTGTAATAGCGTTAATTACTTCGTTATTAAGTAAATGTCCTATATTATTTTCTGTGTAAGAGTAATTATTAGATATTGTAGCACTATTAATACAATTAATATATGTAACTTTTGAATCATTATCTGGTACTATATCGGAAATACATTTGGTAACTTCGATACTATTATTATATCCAGAATAACTACTATCCCAATTTATTGATGAATTAGTATAAATAGTACAATTAGTCCATTTTATATTATTTTCTCTATTACTATTATCATATAACCAAGAAACTCTACCACAGCTTGATAAATCTATAATACAATTAGTAACATTTACAGTTATAGGACCCCAAGCGTGAAGAGCAGTTTTATATTTTGTATCTCTTGAAGTAGGAGAATCATTATTCCATTGTAAAGTTAAATTATATAATGTTAATGATTTTGTTTGTAATCCAGGATTATCTGAACCTTGTGAATACATTCCTAAAAATAAATATGCATCTCTTCTTCCTGGGTCATTTCCTAATGTAATTATTACATCTAGTTCTCCAATAACTAAAACATTACGACCTTCAAAACTAAACCATTGACTCGTTCCAAAACCACCACCATAATTATAATTATTATTTCCATTAGATGTATAAGAGTTATTTCCATATGTGATATCCAAAGTATATGTTCCTGTGGGCAATATAAAAGCATATCCATCTTTGTTAGGATCTTTTAAAATATCATTTAATGCTGTCGTAATATTAGTATTATTACCACCATTATATACTATAATTTGACCACCATATGTGTTAATAAAATTTTCAGCATAAAGTTGAGCGGTTAATCCTTGAACTTGTGTTGTTGCATCTTCCCAATTATATGTAAAAACTTTTAAACTAGATACACCACAATAAGGATGATTATTATTTTCTTGTATAAACCATCTATAATGTATATAATTAACAGGATTGGGCAGTTCTATTATTTTTGTAAAATTATTTAAATTTAACCAAATAGTATTAGTATAATTATCTTGACTATCAATATCATCCCAAGTTAGACCATCATTTGAACCTTGAAATTTCCATTTTTTTAAAGTATCATTTTGTCCTCCATTCCAACCAGTTTGAACTAAATATTTATTAACACAAGTAGAAGTACCAAAATTATATCCAACATATCTATTAACTATGTTATTTCCAGATGTTCTTTCAAAATAAGCTGGTGAATCAGTAGCATTATCACTATTATCAAATACTTTATATAATCTATCACTAGTAAATCCACTTAAATAATCAGTATAAATTTGTGTTGGAGTATTATTATTAGTAAATATTGGAATTAATGTATTATTTGTTTGTACTATTGTAATTTCTGAATTATTAATATCATTATAATTAATATTATCGTTAGATGATTGTAATTTAATTTTACTAATATTATTATTTGAATATAAAGATCTTGTATATAATTTTATTTCTTTTAATTTTTTCTTATTATTTAATAAATCAAATATTATATTACTACTAGTTGTTGTTGATTCCCAATTAGTTGATAAATCATTGTCGAATAAATTTGTTTTTTGATTATTGTTCGTATCGAGTGTTATAGTATAATCTGTATTATATGTTATATTTTGATTAGTAATAATTTCTTCATTTTCTACTTCAATTCTTGTATCTTTATCTATATCTATTGAACCACCTAATGAACCCCAAGCATCACCAGCACCATAAGCTTCATAAGAATTTAATTCATTATTATATCTAATATAACCTAATTTTCCTTCATTTGGTCGATTACTAATATTTCCAACAGGAACTCTTAAAGCATCTGTTCCTTGTATTTCTAAAATTGTTGAAGGATTATCAGTTCCAATACCGATACGTCCATTATTTCTAACAATTAATGTATTCAAATTAGATGTATTACTTACATTTAATAAAAAAGTATTATCTATAGTATCATTTCCATGAATATCAATACCTCCATTTACTATATCTAACATATTATTAGGATATTCTGTTCCTATACCTACATTAGAATCAACATACATACGTCCTCTAATATTTAAACCATTTGGACCTTTTAATGCGATTTCAGAAGCACGATTCGTATGAGGTATAATTTCATCTATTTTTGCTCTACCAATATATTTACCTATAACTTGTCTATTACTCATATTAATATTAATTTAATATAATAAAAAAAATATAATTAAATTATACTTTACAATAAAATATATTACATATGTAATAAATAATAATTTATTTAAAAATATTTTGTGATAAAGTCAGGTAAGCTATTACTTAATAATTCAGAAAAACTATTAATTTGAGTTTCATCATTTTTTTTGGAATTATATTTTATTAAGTCTTTTTCTAATATTATTTCCGTAGGTTTTTTATCTTCTAAATTCATTGTTACCAATTCTAATTTTTCAATTTTGTTTTTATATTTTTTTTCTTCTTTATCCAGTATTTCATTCCATATAATATAACTTCTTGGAAGATGTTCTTTTTTAAAATCTCCTATTCTTTTATTATTATTGTTTTTTTCATTTTCTAACATTTTAATCCATACATTATCAATATTTTTTGATGTAATCATATATTATTATAAAAAAAATAATTCTATAATATAAACTTATTTAAAGGTTATATTATTTTATAGCTTTTTTATAATCACTTGAATATTGAGGAAATTTTGGTGATATACCTATATCTATTTTAGTTTTTTTATTTGAAGCAGAGATATTATTAGCACCAACAATATTATTATTAGAACCATTCCCAACATTAACAACAGTATTATTAGAATCAGAATCAGTATTAGAAACAGGTTCATTATTAGAAACAGGTTCATTATTAGAAACAGATTCAGTATTAGAAATAGATTCAGACTTAGGACAATCATTACAATCTATATGAATATCACCACCCATATTTTGTATAAGTTGTTTTATTTTTCTAATATTATGTTCATCATATGTAAGATCTTCACCAACTATAGCATTTTGTTCTAATCTAAATTTTTCTTTAATAATTTCTAATCTTTCAGGATCTTCATATTGATCATAAAATTTCATTTTACAAAATACTGGACCTATAATGGGTATTAAACCTATTAAATATGTCCATGGAAAGTCTGTAAATTTACATAAAATTGGATGATAAGGAGTTTTACTATGATTAATAACAAAATGTCTATAAACAAGATCACCGACCCATGAAAATATAATAGTGCAAGATAAAACGATCCATAAGGTAAAAACAATATATTTAAAAGTTCTATCTGGTGTTTTTATCATATATATATAAAATATAAAAAAAATTTATAGGAAAAATTTAAATATTTTATTAATATAATTATAATTTTTAAATTATAATTTTTGTATCTACCTATAGAGTGGATATTCTATTTTTTTTTATTATAATTATCGTTCAACAATTTTCTACACAATCATAAAATTCACTATCACTATCACTTTCTATATCAGTAATATAGCTGTAATAATGCTCATTATAATAGTCAGACCAATCATTTCCATAAAATTGTTCAATTATACCCCTAAATCCATATATAATTTTGCCAAATTTATTATGTCCTATAACTTGATAAAACAAAGAATGTTTCATAAATGTTAGAAGAGTTCTTTCTAAGGTTCTACCATAAATTTCCTCTTGGTGTATTCTGGTATTTTTAAAAGCATAATTTAATGTATCCAAAACATGAAATTTTGCTTCCTTTGCTTCATCTCTTAAATCTCTTAAAATAGCCTCATAGTAATGTTCCTTTATAATATCTTGAAGGTGCTGTTGTCCTTCAAGTTTGTCATAAATCTTTGAAAACTTGTGTGCTTCCATTGTAAATTTTAAGGTTAAAAAAAAATCAATTTTAATTATAATATTTGGGTTTAGACCCTTTTTAAAAGGTTCTATAAAATTGATTTTTTATATTAATTAATATTATAGATATTTAATGGAATGTAAAAAAAGTGTAGTGCGTTGTTTATTTTGTGGAGAGCGTGCGTTAGTAGGTGAGGGTTTATGTGAGTTATGTAAATATTATCGTTGGAGAAAAATAAGATTGTGTAGTAAAGAATATAAAAAATGTAGTTTTAAAAAATAGGTTTTAATAGATTTTGGTTTAATAAAAAGGTTATGTGAATGTTTTAATGTTAGTTATTAAGATGTTTATTTTTTTGAGCTTGTTGTGCTTGATATTCTTCAAAAGATCTTCCAGCAGTTATTGTCTTAGTATTAGCTTTTGTGGTTTTGTGAGGTTTTGTACTTTTATAAGTAGTTTCTATTCCTTTTGGATTATATAACTTAATTGTAAATTTATTAGGATCGCCATTTTGATTGTTAAAATCATCTGCAAAGATTCTAATTGTCATTCCAGGAAAATCTTCATCAAGAATTTTTTGAATATATTCTCGTAGAGTTTTAGATCTCAATGCTCTATTAAGCGTATATTCAATATCTTCTAATTGTTTATTATCTTTATTCCATCTTTTCGGAATTTCCATATCACTTGGTAGTTTTAGTACTCCTCCAGGTAATTCATCATTAAAATCATTTAGATCTACATAAAAATTACCTGTTTTATATCCATTTTTTGCAAAAATTTTCACTTTATCTTCAAATATATTAGTTGCAACTTCTCCATTTACCCAATTTTGAGCTTTGGAATGTATTTTATCTTTCGAAGATCTTTCAGCTTCAAGTTTAGCTTTTTTTTCAGCATTCTTGATTTCATTCTTTTCACCTTGAGTAAGGATTCTGAGACTTTTTTCTCTAATTGCTTGCATTGCTGAAATAATATCTCATATTAAAATCAATTTTATTTACATAACTTTTTGATATTACAAACAAAAATTAAAAATTTTTATTTTTCTATACTTTTTATACTTTTTTCACACGAAAATAGTAATATCAAAAATTTACGGGTTACTCATACTTTTTTATAAAAAAAAAAATTTAAATTTTTATAATTATTTAACTTAATAATTTAAGTTTTTTTATTATTTATATTTATCAAGCAAACCAGGACGTCCATACACAGAAATAGGTACATCTTGTCCTGCTTTTTGGTAACTTTCTGAAACCTGTTGTTCTACTGTTTTCCAGTTACAATCAAATTTAGCTTCTGACCAGTAATCCGGTATTTCTTCAACTTTTTTAGTATCATTCTTCACTAGTATTAAATCAGGATTTGGTCCTTTAGGTTGAGTTTTAGGACAATTTTTCGCAGCGATTTTACTCCAATTTGTTGGCATTGCTGAAAATAAAAAATATAAAAAATCAATTTTACACTTTTTATATTTTATGATATTCTCTTATGACTTCTCATACCTGAACTAACTACAGAAGAGTTCAATAATGTATGTAGTTGTGTGGACTTTATACTAACAAATTCATTATTAATCTTATATATTAGAGTAAACTTACTCTTAGAATTGTTCTGAATATGTTGTAGAAGAGATCTCAAACAGTGATAACAAGGTTGAGTTGATTGTGAATTATTGCTCGTAAGTATAATATCTCCTTCGGGTTTGCCCTTCTTTAAAAGTTTCATCTCCGCGTGGTGCTTATGCGATCGTTGATTACAGCTGGAATTGCCATTACAACAACCATTTGATCTACTATGTGTAGATCCATTCTTTGTAACCACGTTTAATACAAGACCCTTTATTCCTATCAAGGAAGGAACTGTTGTCCTCAACAAAGGACAATGGAACTCTCTTTGGTACTCTCTTATTATTACCCTTAAAATTCTTAGACTTACTCTTCATTTCGAAATTAGCATTGCACATATCTAATATATAATATAATAAAAAATCAATTTTAAATAGTTTTAAAAAATATTATTTATCTATTTTTTAACCGTTTTATTCTAAATTTAATTATTCGATAAAATGTGATACTATCCTATCAAACAATCCTTCACCCGTAGTATCATCAAAAGCCCTACAAAAATGCCGAGCACTTACTGTTTGCTTTCTTACTTTTTCTGCCCTATTAACCAAAGTCTTACTTCGCCAAATTGGAGTTTCCATAGTTTTGTTCTTCCTCATACATGTTAAGATCTGAATACTATCAGTAAAATCCATTGCTGGTGAATTGTTATTGAAAAAAAATCAATTTTATTAAATGTATATTTTATTATTTATCTATATTATTTATCAAACTTCTTTAGCTACTTTATCCTTAATATCCTTTCCTTTTTGTGTGTATTTTAGTATGTATTGCGCTTCAAGGAACTTCAAAATATCGCTCATAGATAAAACCTTTTTCCCCATCATTTCTCTCATTTTGTTAAGTTGATTGCTTAATAATTTACTATCTACTAGTGATGGAATAACTAACTTATTTATTAATGTTTCCATTTCAATACCTTTAACTATGAAAAAATGTTTTATATCTTTTCTATTTTGTTCCCTATACTGTTCTGCTTCTCTTGTTGAAAGAACATTAAAAGTCTTGAAAAGTGTGTGATATATATCAAATGTCATTTCAGGAATTATAATAAATCCACCAACATCGGGCACAAATGTGCTTGCCATTTTACATATAAATATTACAAAAAAAAATCAATTTTTTTATCATACTTTTTAAGAACCGAATGCTAGTAAATCACATTTTTAACAAAAGTGTTTTTTTTCCAAAAAGTATAAAAGTATAAAAAATTTATTTTTTATTTAACATTTCTGTCCATTAGGATGTTTTTAATACCATCCTAATTTATAAAGTTGATCTTCTATATAAACCAACTCGTCTTCAATATAACGCTGTTGATAATACGAATCTCCTTGTATTTGAAGATCTGTCAATCTAGTCCTAAGATCAATGAGTTCTGTTATTACCTGATAATCATCTTTTGTATCGATGTTATCAAAATCATCGTCAGAATGATTATCCAATAAAGTAGAGTCAGATGTATTATGGTATTCCATTGTGATATATTTTGCGAATAAAAATCAATTTTAAATTTTACACTTTTTATAGAAAAAAAACACTTTTTAGAAAAAAATACTTTTTAGAAAAAAACACTTTTTATAAAAAAGTGTAATCAAAAACCTTCTATATCGACCCTTCAAGGGTCGATATTCATGTTTAGGGGTTAGACCCTTTCTTAAAGGGGCTATTAAAAAAACTATTTTGTGTTAGGCATAGTTGCCTAATTATATAACTGTTCAAATGCTTATAATTAATTTAAATCAGGAATAGTCGGCATACTAATATCTCTATGGCTCATACCTTTATTAAACTCTTGTGCCACTCTGTCCCACTCATCGTGATAAATTTTATACTCATCTGAGTTCCAAATTTCTTTGATTCTATCTCTTTTAAGTCCAGGTTTGCCTACGGCAGCACATCTTCTCTTACATTCCTTTTGGAATGCGGTCCATTTACTCCCGCCTCTTTGTGTCTTTTCTTTTCCAGAAGATTCACCTGTCTTCTGAATAAGTCCAAGTTCTTTACCTTGTTCAATGATATCATAGATATCATCATTCTTATTATATTTTTGAAGGATCATCTCGATGAGTTGATACTGTTTTGAAGATTTATATTGATTTGAAATAGTTCCATTAGAATCAGCCATTGCTAAATATTAATATATAACAAAATCAATTTTGAATATCTTAATTTTTATAGAGATTTTTAGTTAAAAAAAAACACTTTTTAAAAAAAAATACTTTTTAGAAAAAAGACACTTTTTGAAAAAAGTGTAATCAAAAATTTTGGGGGTTAGCCCCTTTTCTAAAGGGGCTGTAATATCAAAAAACTTTCTATATCGACCCTTAAAGGGTCTAAGGTTAAATTTTAACCCTA
>Ga0228614_1000859_pt1 | contig 15127 bp, 28 predicted proteins | sample 15DmetaG_FD_190531 | JGI IMG/M metagenome (GOLD analysis project Ga0228614, IMG submission 190531) | Seawater microbial communities from Monterey Bay, California, United States - 15D | ecosystem: Environmental > Aquatic > Marine > Coastal | place: USA: California | collected 2016-10-13
TTTATAGACGCCATTGGGTGCAAACAATAGATTGACATAACAAGTCCGGTCTTTTGCCCATCCCGTTTCCTTGTCGCTGGGCTTTCCCTTGTGGGGGCAATCGCCACAAATAGCGGTATCTGCGCCAGTCCGACTCGCGGTAATTGGATCAATGTCAGAACGTAGAATCCACGTTTGCACCATGTCGCCTGTTTTGCGATTGCCAGACTTTACTTGTGCGATTGCGACGATTGGCGACCCGTCAATTAGGCTAGGGCCGTCATAAATGATAAATGAGCGATTCATATTAGTTTCCCCCAAATGTAAAGTTATAGCCGCCGATATTAGGGATAAAGATTCCAATATCGTTTTGATAGGCGTAGCCATATTTTGCGAAGACATAGGCAATAAGCGCAACCGATAAAACGGCGTTTAATTGAAATATGCGCTTTGCAATATGGTTTAGGCGTTGAGTCTTGCGGCGTTTAGCTAGTATTGGGCGGCGGTTATATATGCGAGTTGTCATTTTGTCGGTTCCTTTTATCGGGGTTGGGGTTGGTTGGTTTAGTCGTTGTTGTGCAGGTAATGATCCAAGGCATTAAGAACAGGATTCTTAAGCTCACTTTCCACAAGAGCTTTGCAATGGTTAAAGTCTCTTGATTCATAGCCTAGAGTCTCGCGCAAGTGTGTCAAAACAAGCTGCGAAACTTCAAAAGCTAATTTGTCAATTTTTTGGTCGTATTCTTTGGGCGTTAAATTAGGCATTGTTTAGATTCCTTGTGTCAGTGTTTCGATAAGGAATCATTATGGGATAAACCGGGCGCTTGCAAGCAATATCATATAGAAAAAGAAATTATTGTCGCATTTAGGGGCTTGACTCGCGTAGAGCGCGGGGAATCACTTTTATGGGTCAGAGTGACCGAGATTCAAAACGTGCTTAAAACGGGCTTATATTGAGTTTCAGACCCTATGGACTCTATTGCCGAATCGCTGTAAATAATGGGGGATGCCTAATCAAAACTTAGCTATGCGTTTTTTGCATACCTATGTCAATTTTTGCATACCTCATCAGCCATGACGTTAGCGCATATCTATGTCAATTTTTGCATACCTCAGAAGCTGGGGGAACGAATCATGAACAAAAAACTTAAAGGAATATGAAAGAGTCAATAGTATTTTTCCGCTTGACAGATTCGTTGCAAAAATGTCACGTTGCAAGAATGTCACGTTGTAAAAATACCACAGTCGATTGTATGCCAAAGTATACGCAAGTATACAATTGTATACCATCGTATACGTTAATCGCATACCATCGCATACCATCGTATACGTTAGCATACCGTCGTATACCATCGCATACCATTGTATACATATGCAAGTATTCATATATAAGCATATTTACATATAAACATATATTGATATTCGAATATAAGAATATGTGGATATACGAATGTACCCCCACCGGTGGAAAATGACCGTACCCCCTCCAGTGGAAAATGACCCCACCAGTGGAAAATGAGAGTCACCCCACCAGTGGAAATAATTCTGTTGACCCCACCGAGGGAATTATGTAAGGTGATTCTAAATTACCCCGGCAGTGGAAATAAGGAGAAGACAAATGGAAAATATCTTAGCAGAGCTTAAGGCAATCATGCAAGACGCACATGAAGCGTCAGCCCGTGCAGGTGAATATAAGATGGACATTGATCGTGGCATAAACGTGAACCACACACCTGAGTATGACACCTCTGTCACCAAGCAAGACAAGATCAACAGCCTGTTCGAGTATCTCACTGACGCAAAGCATGACATGGATCGTGTGCAAGAGAGCCTGAAAGACATCCACAATAAACTTGACGATCTTCTTGAGTTAGTGGAGTATGAGAATATAGCAAAGGAGATTCGCTAATGGAAGTTCGTGAGACATACTATGAAGTTTACCTTGACGGAACCTTGTACCACGAGGGGACATTAGAAAGTTGCACAGAATATGCACTACATGCCCTTGACGATGATTGTGCTGAGGTCTATAAGGTAACTGTAACAGAAGAGAAGGTGGCAGTATAATGGCAAAAGTAAACGGACTGTTCCAAGATGCAGAAGAGGAAGCGTTTGATCGTTACACTCACATCATGGTCGATGCTGACGTTGAGATGATGTACCACTGTGGTGAGGTAGCATCGTTCAGGATTGAGAATATCCCATGCTTATGGACGTGGGATGAAACCTCCAGAGAGGCCGCTGAGTATTGGGCCGTATGGGATTACGTTGGAGCTAACTTTACATTCGACTGGATGTCGATTAAATCGTGGTCAGGATCACCACTTAAAAACAAGGAAGACGCATGACACATTTCGCAATATCAACAGAAGTAAATGGCATCTTGATGCAGCTAAAGTTACCCTTGATGTCCAAGGCACAAGCTGATAAACATGCAAGTACACTAAGATCACTAACTGATTCGCCCATATATGTAATCAACACTAAAGCGGAGTAAATCACATGACCATGAACAAAACAACAGTAAGAGACATCGTGAAGGCCCGTGGCACTAAGTTCGCCACAGTTAAGTTCATCAAGAAGGATGGAACTGAGCGTACCGTAAACGGTCTCTTCCGTCCAGCGTCACACATCATTGGCAATGCCAAGGGTCGTGTCATCAGTGAGACCATGAAGGCTAACGGGTATGTGCCTATCTATTCTGTCGCTGAGAGTAGCTGGAAGTGCTTCCATGAAGATGCAGTTGTAGAGATCGTATGACACCCCTCATGTGTCTAGCAGCGGCGGTATTCTTTGAAAGCCGTAGTGAACCTCTGGAAGGACAGAGGGCCGTTGCTAATGTCGTAATGACTAGGGTAGAATCACCCCGTTGGCCCGACGAAATCTGTGCCGTTGTCTTCCAACACAAACAGTTCTCGTTCACCCACGATGGAAAATCTGATGACTACCGTAAGTACAACAGCAACGTCTTCGACAGGCAAGCCATTGATATAGCTGAGACTATAGCTAAGTCAGTGCTAAAAGGTGATCGCATAGGCTTGACTTCTACCCACTATCATACTACCTATGTGTCACCATATTGGGCCAAAAGTTACCACCGAGATGGTCGCATTGGCACACACGTTTTTTACACAGCACCCGAAGGGAAATGAGAATGTTTAACATGACACTTGAGCAACACTTGGAAGAGATGGGTATCCGTCCCAAGTCAATCATCCGTGAGCTAGAGGATATAGTTGATACACGGCTGGAGTATTTAGCGAAGGGTTACTTCAATGACCCCCGCAATGGAAATAATGAGGTGCCGTTCTAATGATTGAAGTTACATATATTGACCACATGGGTAATGACTTATCTGTCGTTAACGCAGCACGGGTATCCTTTGGTAAGACCAGCGAAATGGAGGATGATGCGTGGGGTCCACCCAAGCTCAAAGATAAAGATGCAAAGCTGATCCGTTACCTTGCCAAGCACAAGCACATCAGTCCATTCGGTCACTGCTTCGCCAGCTTCCACATCAAGGCTCCGATCTTTGTAGCACGTCAACTTGTGAAGCATAAGTTCTTACGTTGGAACGAGATCAGCCGTAGGTACGTTGACGAGGAACCTGAGTTCTATGTACCTGATGCGTGGCGTGGGCGTAGTGCTGACAAGAAGCAAGGGTCTGAGGGTATCGTTCATACCGATTCTGAACCTGAGTTTGTAAATCACACAGCCTTACGGGTGTATAAAGAGATGTTAGAGGAGGGTGTAGCACCAGAGCAAGCCCGTATGGTACTACCACAGTCCACCATGACTGAGTGGTATTGGAGCGGATCACTTGATGCCTTTGCTGATATGTGTCGCCTACGGTGTAAGTCTGACACACAACTAGAAACACGAATGGTAGCTAATGGCATCAGTAATAAGATGCTTGAGTTGTTCCCTGTATCATGGTGGGAGCTGAAAGATGAGTGAGTATATAAATGAACCCGTCAAGATAACTGACATAACAGAGCATGAGGATGGTAGTGCTACACTACAGGTAGAGTGTGACCCAAAGACATTCGCTGCTATCTTTAACGTAGGCTTTGTGTCGTTGATTAAAGCTGGATTGTACTGGGAGACAGATAATGACTGACCAGTGGGAGAGAGATAGCTGGGATTACTGTAGTGGTAGATATATCAGACCTATGACTGAGGAAGAACGTAAGGCATCTAAGGATCGTGATAAGGTTAACAAGTGGCGCAAGTGTGTCAGTTGTGGCAATGCAAGTAGAGGCACATGGTGTAGCTTCTGTCTGGAGGAAGAATGATTAAAAGTGAATGGAAGAGACTTGTGAAAGAGCATGAAGACTTTAAGGAGAGCGTAATGGCAGAACATACAGCAGACATCGTGAATGAACCTAAGCACTACGCACGATGGGTCATTGAGCCTATCACATACATCATGCGTAATGGCTTTGAGTTCTGGCGTGGGAATATCATTAAGTATGCCAGTCGTGCAGGATACAAGATGTACGAGGGTATGGACGAAGTACAGAGCGAGATCACAGACCTTGAGAAGGTCATACGCTATGCACAGATGCGTATCAATCAACTGGAGGGTAAAGACAAGCTATGACCAAAGAAGAGATAAAGCAACTTATTAGGGCGTTAGAGAAGTCTGAGGATGTAACAGTTGAGGAAGCTGTGTATCTGATCCGAAAGAGACAACGAGAGCTAGAAAACTTGGAGGTAGAGTATGAGCTTAACTGGGCATGAGATACTAGAGATGTGTGAGCGTGTGGCAAACAGGTTTAACTCACCGTCACACCGTGATGACATAGTGCAAGAGGGTGTACTCAAGTGTTACGAGATATTAGCTGACGATGATGACGTGCATCCAGCACATTTATACAGGGAAGCTAAGAGACGTATGCACGATTACATAAACATTGATGTGTTACCTGTTGCAGTACCAGCACACAATATAACCCGTAGACTTACCCGTGATATAAACGACAAAGCCAAAGGTGATATGTCTGAAACTGGACATAAGTGGCTAAAAGTTATTTTGTCGTCAACATCTGGTCAATACAGTGAGGAATACGGAGCTTCAAGCAGAGAGCATGTCTCTAGGTATGAAGCTAAAGAGCTTGCAAGTTATGTCATAAAGATTGCCCGTGAAAAATTAACGAGAGAAGAACTGGAGGTTATCGAAATGAGGTATTTTGGTGATATGACACAAGATGATGTTGCTAGAGTTACTGGAAACAACCAGACTTGGGTATTTCGTAGGGAGGAATCAGCTCTACGAAAGTTAAGAAAGTTCGTACTGTAACAATTCGTGATGAATAATATCTCAAGATATATCCCTATAAGTAAGTGTAGGGGTTACTTAAGTTACTAACTATAGTTATTTACTCTAGTAGTTATATAACATTAGTTATAACTATAGTTACTAGAACTTGTCGTTAAATAAGGAGGGCCGTATGTCCGAACATGGATCAAAACCTTGCCCGTATCCGTCATGTGGTTCTTCTGACGCCTTTAGTTGGAACACTGATGGATTTGGTAAGTGTCACTCTTGTGACAGAGGATACCCATCAAAAGAACGAATGTTTGATTGGGCTAAAGACAGATACCCCGTCAGTGGAAATAAGGATTATGATATGAATGTAACAAACTTTACCCCGAAGCGTATAGAAGACGTTGGTGAGGGTAGCTACACAAACATGCGTGGCATCAACAGTAAGACGATGGAGGACTTCGGTGTTCTAACGTATGGTGATCGTCAGGAGTATGTGTACCCCAGCGGGGGAATTAAGGTTCGTAAGCTAGACGAGAAGGGCTTCTACGCTAAGTCTGGTTTCAAGGGTGATGAACTATTCGGTATGAACTTCTTTACCGCAGGTAGTTCTAAGATGGTTACGATCACTGAGGGTGAACTAGACGCTCTCTCAGTGGCACAAATACTAAAGAGTGGGTACACTAACCCTGTTGTGTCGTTACCCTCTGCTACGCCCTCTAAGAAGCTATGGGAGAACTGTGCGGATTGGCTAGGTAGTTTCGAGAAGATCATCTTGTCGGTTGATAATGATGACGCTGGTAATGCTCTTGCTGACCGTATAGCAAAGCTGTTCCCCAACAAAGTCTATCGTGTTGACCATCGACCATACAAAGATGCTAACGAGTTTCTACAGGCTGGTAAAGCTGCTGACTTCAAGAGTGCATGGTGGAACGCCCGTAAGTTCACACCTGAGAATGTGATGAACAGCACACAGGACTTCTTGTCGTTGTACAAGGATACACCTGAGCATCAGTATGTACCTACAGGAATCCAAGCACTAGACGATAAGATACTTGGTCTCATGCAGGGTCACTTCACGGTAATCAAAGCACCCACAGGTATCGGCAAGACGGAGATCATGCGGTTCCTTGAGTACAATATGTTACAGCGTGAGGTTCCTATCGCTGCATGGCACTTGGAGGAAACCAAGCTACGATCCTTGTTAGGTCTTGTGTCTTACCAGTGTAATGACAATCTGACACGCAGGGACTTGATCGAAGAGAAGGGCGCAGAGGATCAGGTGATTAAAGCCATTGGTGATCTAACGAAGGATGAGAACTTCTATCAGTTCTACCTTAGTGATGGACAAGGTGCTGAAGACCTGATCGACCAGATACGTTACTTCGCTGTAGCCTGTGGTGTTAAGTTTGTATTCTTTGAGCCTATCCAAGATGTGCTTGTGGGTTCATCAGATGAGAGCAAAGAGCAAATGCTGGCTGATCTATCGGTACGACTATCGAAGCTGTCTGCTGAGTTAAACGTGGGTATCGTAACTATCGCCCACACTAACGATGATGGTCAGATGAAATACTGTCGTATGATCGGTCAACGTGCATCAGTCATCATTGATCTTAAGCGTGACAAAGAATCTGACGATTTACAGGAGCGTAACACAACGTATCTATCTATCGAAAAGAACCGACCTTGCTCAGAAGAAGGTAATGCAGGGATGATGCGGTTTAATACAGATACGTTTACATTAAGTGAGGTATAGCATGATTGAAGTTAAGATTACAGGTTTCCAAATAGACAAGGCGAAGGCTTTAGCTCAAGAGCTTGGACAATTAAACAACTCTATAACAAGGGGTCAAGGGAACTTGGCTGGTTTTATAGGAGAGGTCATCGTTGCAGATATTACAGGTTCCTCTCACACCAACACTTACGACTATGACCTGATTCTGCCAAGTGGAAAAACTGTAGATGTAAAGACAAAGCGAACTAACTACCCACCTCAAGAAAACTATGATTGCAGTGTCGCAGAATTTAACACGAAACAGAGGTGCGACTATTATGCCTTCGTAAGGGTTAAGAACGACTTGTCTAAGGCTTGGATACTTGGCTTTTATGAAAAGCAACTGTATTTTCAAGACGCAAAGTTTCATAAGAAGGGTGAATACGATCCTGACAACGGATTTACCTTTAAGGCGAACTGTTACAACATTAAAATATCAGACTTGATGGGATGCCCATAATGACAACAGTATATGACATTGAAACAGACGGTCTATTAGATGAGTTGACCAAGATTCATGTCTTGTCTTATTCAGATGATGGTAAGACGGTACATCATACGCATGACTACGATGAAATGCGTGAGTTCTTTACTACACGCAAGGCACTTGTAGGTCACAATCATGTCCGCTTTGATATACCAGCGGTGGAAAAGGTTCTGGGCATTGAGGTAAAGGCTCGTTTGATCGACACTCTAGCGTTATCTTGGTATCTACACCATGATCGTATGAAGCATGGGCTTGAGGGCTACGGAGAGGACTATGGAGTGCCTAAGCCTGTAATCAAGGATTGGAACAGTCTAACGCCAGAAGACTATGCTCACAGGTGTGATGAGGATGTCAAGATCAACAATCGTCTATGGCGTGACTTAGACCTTAAACTCAACAAGCTGTACCAAGACCCAACTGAGAAGGATCGTCTGATCGACTATCTTACATTCAAGCTAGACTGCGCTAGGGAACAGGAAGCCCTACGGTGGAAATTGGATGTGGATAAAGCTCAAGCAGCCTACGATGAAATCATGGCACTCAAGGTAGAAAAGGTTGAGCAACTGGCAGATGCTATGCCACGCAAGACACTAACTCGTATGGCCTCACGACCAAAGGTCATGCACAAGAAAGACGGTAGCTTATCCTCTCATGGTGAGAAGTGGGTAGACCTGTGTAAGGAGTACAAACAACCAGAGACAACTATGCAGTTTGTCGTTAAGACAGGCGAAGAGCGTGGGAACCCTAACTCTAACGATCAGGTCAAGGACTGGCTCTATTCGTTAGGTTGGAAACCACGGACATATAAATTCCTAAGAGATAAGGTGACAGGTGATGAACGACAAATCGAACAAGTTAGAAAGAACGGGGAGCTATGCAGAAGTGTCAAAGAGCTTGCAGAGGTTGACCAAGCTGTTGATCTTCTCGACGGCCTTACTGTCCTTACTCACCGTGCTGGTATTCTTAAGAGCTTCCTAGAGTGCCACAAGGATGGTTGGCTAGAGGCTAGTGTCGCTGGTCTAACGAATACCTTTCGGTTCAAGCACTACCGACCACTGGTTAACCTACCGGGTGTAGACAAGCCATACGGTGATGTAATCCGTGGGTGTCTGACGTGTCCTGATGGTTACATTCTGTCTGGTGCTGACATGACATCACTGGAGGATACAACCAAACGGCACTACATGAAACCACTAGACCCTGACTACGTTGAGGCCATGAGCCGTGAAGGTTTTGATCCTCACTTAGACTTGGCTCTACACGCTGGTGTTATCACTCAAGATGACATCGACAAGCACAATTCTGGAGAGCGTTCACTAAAAGCCCTCCGTAAGAATTACAAGGTGGTTAACTATAGTGCTACATACGGTGTAGGAGCGCCTAAGCTGGCCCGTGAGACAGGCATGAGTAAGTCTGAAGCCAAGACCCTGCTAGAAGCCTTCTGGTCTCGTAACTGGGCCATTGAGAAGGTAGCAAGCACGTTGCGTGTCCGTGAGTTGTTCAACGGCATGTGGCTTAAGAACCCTGTGTCTGGATTTTGGCATAGCTTACGCAGCGACAAAGATCGTTTCAGTACGCTAAACCAAAGTACAGGGGTCTACTGTTTCGACAGTTGGGTTAAGGAATGTCGTGGCATGGGACTAGAGACTATCGGTCAGTTCCACGATGAGATTATCGTATTAACAAAAGAGGGAGACGAAGATAAGACGGAGAACATTATGCAGATGAGCATAAACAACGTAAATGACGCAATAAATCTTAACGTACCACTAGGGACAGACGTACAATTTGGGAAGACTTACGCTGATATTCACTAATGTAAAATAAAAGTAAAAATAGTGAATAAAATTCTCAAATATATCCCTATAGTATATTACCAGTGCTGCAAACCAGCAGCTTAAACAGAGGAAGACTAAGATGGCTAAACACACAATGGACATGGTTCTTGAGTACCCGAAGGTGTTTGAAGATAACCGAGACATGGGCGGAGATGGAAATAACGCTGCAAAGAAAGCTGCAAGGCATAACGGTCAGTACGTTGTTAACGCATACTTCACCAGCGAAGAGCAGATAGAGGAACTGCTTGAAGCTGGGATGCAACCTAAACCAATGGGCAACGACCGAGTAAAGGAGGGCAATAGTTTTGGGATTGGTAAGTTCGTTAAGTTAACACGGATGCACGATCACAAGATGATATTCAGTGATAAGAACGGGAAGGAGACTGAGGTAGACTTTGGTGGTTCGCCAAAGGTAGTCAACCTCACTAACGGGGTCGAGAACAAGACTTGGTGGTCGTTAGAAGAAGATGGAGCGTTAGGTAACGGTACACGGGCTAAAGTCCAATTCGAGACCTACTCCAAGGGCGCTGGGCTACGGCTGATTGCTCTTGGTATCACTGACCACGTTGCCTACGAAGGCGGTGGTTCAACCGAAGACGACGAACTATTTATGGTGGATTAAACATGCGGGTGAATATAGACTTTTACTACGACAAGGAAGAGGATGGCATCGAAGGTTCTTCAAGCGCATCACGAGATGGTGTCTTCGATCTCTACACAATGTCTCAGTTTCTAGCTGATGCTATGCGAGGCGCAGGTTACAGTTATGTAACTGACGTAGGGTTCGAGAAGGACGATGGTACAGTCACCTTCGGGGAGATGTAAGTGAGCAAAGGCAAAGTTCTAATCGACGGTGACATCATAGCCTATCGTGCAGCCTTTGCCACTCAAGACCTTACTGAAAGAGATGCGGAAGAGAAGGTTGATGACCTCATTGAGTACATCTTAGATCAGACCATTGATCTTCCCTTCCCGTCTCCAGAGGATTACGAAACGTACCTAACTGGCAAGACAAACTTTCGACATGACATTGCTAAATCCCACCCGTACAAGGGAAATAGGAGTGCATCAGAAAAGCCAGAACACTTAGGTGCGACACGAGAGCATATGGTTAATAACTGGGGTGCTGTCGTTAGTGTCAACGAAGAGGCTGATGATCTAATATCAAAGGGGGCGGCAGAAACAGGTTATAACTGTGTTGTTGCATCTGTTGATAAAGATATGCTACAGCTTCCTTGTTGGCACTTTAACTTCGTAAAAGGTGAGTGGACTAAGGTTGACGAGTGGTCAGGTATCAAGTTCTTCTATACGCAAATCCTAACGGGTGACGCTGCTGATAACATAAAGGGTCTACATCGTGTAGGGCCAAAGACATCAGAGAAGATGCTGGCACATTGTGAAACAGAAGAAGACCTCTGGGAAACGTGTGTTAAGGCTTACGATGGCGACACAGAGAGGGTGATAGAAAATGCGAGGTTACTATGGCTAAGGCGGTACGAGGATCAGCTATGGGAGCCACCTCAAGGGGCATAAAGCATGGCTATCGGTCTGGACTAGAGGATCGTATATCGGAGCAACTAAAGAGCCTTAAAGTACCGTTCAAGTATGAGGAGTTCAAGATCAAGTATGAGGTTAACGAGGTTAGAACCTACACACCTGACTTTGAACTCCCCAACGGTATCATCATAGAATCCAAGGGACGGTTCGTTGCAGCAGACAGAAAGAAACATCTGTTAGTACAGAAGCAACACCCTGAGCTTGACATTCGGTTTGTCTTCTCTAACTCTAAGGCTAAGATAAGCAAAGGCTCCAAGACTACGTTAGGCATGTGGTGCGATAAGCATGGCTATATGTACGCAGACAAGTTAATCCCAGAGGAATGGATAAAGGAAACATAATGGCAGGAAAGACAGTAGTAGTCTTCTCGTGCGCTCACGTTGATCCCAGTGTGAGTAACGAGAGGTTCAACTGGTTAGGGGAGTTCTTGTATGACCTCAAGCCTGATTATGTCGTTGACTTGGGTGATGGCGCTGACATGCGGTCATTAAATACATTTGACACTCGTTACCCAGAGGCAATCGTCAGTCAGAGCTACGAGGCAGACATTGAACACTACAACGATGCACAAGAGCGTATTCGATGGAAGTTCAGACACCACCGACGAAAACGACCAGCTTACATAGGGTTTGAGGGGAACCATGAGAACAGGATTAAGAAAGCTATCAAACACGATCCTCGACTTGAAGGCTCGAAGTATGGCATATCTTTTGACCACCTACAGACGAACAGGTGGTTCGACGAGTACCACGAGTATGAAAACTCCGCTCCAGCGATTGCTGATTACGATGGGGTCTCATACGCTCACTTCTTTAGTAGTGGCAACTTTGGGTCTGCTATGTCTGGTATGCACCATGCTAATGCACTACTGGCTCACAGGCATCATAGTTCTACTTGTGGTCATAGCCATAAACGTGATCTTAAGTTTAAAGACGCTTCGCATCCTAATGGAGTTATCGGTTTGGTCGCAGGGTGCTACAAGGGAGCAGCAGAGGGCTGGGCAGGTCAAGCTAACAAAGAGTGGTGGTCAGGCATTGTAGTTAAACGGGAGGTAGAGAACGGTATGTACGACCCAGAGTTTGTTTCCCAGTCACGACTAAAGGCTATGTATGGGCAAACGTAGTGACTTCGACAGAGTACCGAGGGACTACTATCCGACACCCCTAGCTGCTGTTGAACCCCTGATCCCGCACTTGCCTTACTCGTTTGACTACTACGAGCCTTGTGCGGGTGATGGGCGTTTGATAGACCATATAGATAGTCTGACGGATGGTCACAGTGAGTGTATCTTTGCTTGTGACATTGAGCCTAGAGACCCAAGGGTTTGCTTACATGACTCCATTAACATGGGTGAGCAAGACTTCTTGGAGTTGTACATGGCTTTCGGTGGTGCTGACTTGTGTATCACCAACCCACCTTGGGATAGAAAACTACTGCACCCATTCATCGAAGGGTGGATGCAGATGTGTCCAACATGGCTACTCTTTGATGCCGATTGGATGCACACGAAACAATCAGCTATCTTGATGTCGTATTGCGTTAAGGTAGTGAGCGTAGGTAGGGTCAAATGGATTGAGGATAGTAAGAGCGTAGGTAAAGACAACTGCGCTTGGTATCTGTTCGATATAGCTAGAGACCCCGCTAAACAGACAGAGTTCTATGGGAGAACAGTATGATTACTCAAGAAGACATTGATGCTTTCAGCATTGTAAATGTGACACCGATGGAATATTCCTACTGGGTTGAAGGTAAGATCACGACAAAGGGTGAGACCCGTCTAGTGGAAAATGCGTTAGGTCTCGTAGGTGAAGCTGGGGAGGTAGCTGAGAAGGTAAAGAAATACCTCCGTGACAATACCAAGGTTAATCAGAAAGAGATCATCAAGGAGTTAGGTGACGTTCTGTTCTACACGACAGCCTTGGCTAACTATTTCTACAGTAACCTGCCAGAGGTCATGGAAGTAAATATGGATAAGTTAAACGACAGAGCAAGACGTGGTGTGATTAAGGGGTCAGGGGATAACCGATGAAGAAGAGATGGGTAAACAATATATTCGTAAGGTTCATGCGATACTGTGTGATGTGGTCAGAGCATCGGGAAGCAGTCAAGATTTTGAACCGACTGTCCGATAGGGAACTAAAGGACATTGGCATCAGCCGAGAAGACATTGACCGTATGGTATGGTTAGAAGAAGATAAAACAATGCGAGGACGTGGCGAATGAGCAGCAACCAACTACCAACAGATTACCAAGCGTTTATCCACAAGTCACGGTATGCTAAATACTTTGACGGTAAGGGCCGGGAGTCATGGGGCGAGACTGTAGCCCGTTACATGGAGAACATTGTACGTCCTGTCGCAGGTGACAACAGCTACATCAATCAGATCGAAGAGGCTATCCTATCGCTTGACGTTATGCCCTCCATGCGGTCTCTTATGACAGCAGGGCCAGCAGCCCTCCGTGACAATACTGCCATGTATAACTGTAGCTACTTGGCGGTAAAGAACATCAAGAGCTTTGACCAAGCTATGTTCATCTTGTTGTGTGGCACAGGTGTTGGCTTCTCAGTTGAGCGGCAGTACATCAACAAGCTACCAGAAGTGCCAGATCAACTGTTCAACAGCGACACAACCATTGTGGTTAAGGATAGTAAGGAAGGTTGGGCCAAGGCTCTACGTCAGCTTATTGCTTTGTTGTACAGTGGTGAGGTTCCCAAGTGGGATACATCTAAGGTTCGTCCAGCAGGTTCAAGACTTAAGACCTTCGGTGGTCGTGCCTCTGGCCCAGCGCCTCTGATTGACTTGTTTAACTTCGTGATCCACACGTTCAAGAACTCTACAGGTCGTAAGCTATCCTCTATCGAATGTCACGACATCATGTGTAAGATTGGCGAGGTGGTTGTCGTAGGTGGTGTACGGCGGTCAGCTATGATTTCCCTGAGTAATCTCAGTGATGATCGTATGCGTCATGCTAAGTCAGGTGCATGGTGGGAGAATAACCCACAACGAGCTTTGGCTAACAACTCTGTGAGCTATACTGAGAAGCCCGACAGCATCTCGTTTATGCGTGAGTGGCAAGCCCTAGTGGAAAGCGGTAGTGGTGAACGTGGTATCTTCAACCGTGAGGCAGCTAAGGTACAAGCAGCAAAGAACGGACGCCGTAAATCAGACCTTGACTTTGGTACGAATCCATGCTCGGAAATCATCTTGCGTGATTCGCAGTTTTGTAACCTAACGGAGTGCGTAGTCCGTGCTACCGATACTGTAGACGACCTAGAGCGCAAGGTTCGGCTTGCTACCATCTTAGGGACGATCCAAAGTACCTATACCCATTTCCCTTACCTATCGAAGGAATGGAAGGACAATACCGAGGAAGAACGCTTGTTGGGGGTTAGCCTCACTGGTATTATGGACAATCCGCTAATGACCACCAAGAACGGTGGGTTAGCTAAAACATTGGAGCATCTCAAAAATGTCGCTATTAATACAAACGCTGAGTGGGCTGAACTTCTTGGTATCCCTGTTGCTGCTGCTATCACTTGTGTCAAGCCTAGTGGCACTGTCTCCCAACTTGTTGACTCTGCTAGTGGTATCCATGCTCGTCACTCACCTTACTACATTCGTACTGTCCGTGGCGACATCAAAGACCCACTGACGAACTTCCTCAAGGATCGTGGTGTACCGAATGAACCTTGTGTGATGAAGCCAGATACGACTGTAGTGTTTAGCTTCCCACAACGAGCGCCAGACGGGGCTGTGTGTACCTCTGACATGACTGCTATCGCACAGTTAGAGACATGGTTAGCTTATCAGCGTCACTGGTGTGAGCATAAGCCCTCCGTGACAATTAACGTGCGGTCTGACGAGTGGTTTGAGGTGGGTGCATTTGTATATGCTCACTTCGATGAGATGTCTGGTGTGTCGTTCCTACCGTATAACGAACACACATACCAACAGGCTCCTTATCAAGAGTGTGGTAAATCTGAGTATGAGGAGCTTAAGTCTCTTATGCCAGACAATCTGGACTGGGGTGAACTCTCAGACTACGAGAGTGAGGACAACACAGCAGGAAGTCAGACATTAGCTTGCTCTGGAGATAGCTGTGAAATCGTAGACCTAGTGTAACCAAAGCACCTAAGCAAGTGTATAAACTGCTTACTAGGAGACCTTATGTACACCATCATAACCCGTGACCAATGTAACTTCTGTTATGCAGCTAAGGCT
>Ga0228614_1000870_pt1 | contig 14978 bp, 17 predicted proteins | sample 15DmetaG_FD_190531 | JGI IMG/M metagenome (GOLD analysis project Ga0228614, IMG submission 190531) | Seawater microbial communities from Monterey Bay, California, United States - 15D | ecosystem: Environmental > Aquatic > Marine > Coastal | place: USA: California | collected 2016-10-13
ACCAACTTTAGAACCATCACCTAAAAGTTTTATGAATGCTTCTTGATCATGCGGTGTTGTAATAATTAATATTTCACGAATACCCGCTAACATTAATACCGATAACGGATAATAAATCATTGGTTTATCGTAAACAGGCAATAATTGCTTACTAACTGCGATGGTTAACGGATATAATCTTGTTCCTGATCCTCCTGCTAAAATAATTCCCTTCATCTTCTACTTGTATTGTGATTTATAATAATTTTGATAGTTACCGGAAGTAACGCTATTAAGCCACTCTTCATTAGACAAATACCAATCAATGGTTTCTGAGAGCCCTTGCTCGAAGGTTACCGTTGGGCTCCAACCCAGTTCTTTATTGATTTTTGAGGCATCAATAGCATAGCGTAAATCATGTCCGGGCCTATCTTTTACGTAGGTGATGAGTTTTTCACTTGTGCCAGAGGCACGACCCAATTTTTTATCCATTTGCTTACATAGTAATTTTACTAGATTAATATTTTTCCACTCATTAAAACCGCCAATATTATAGGTTTGGTGATTTTTACCCTTATGAAATACCAAATCAATAGCAATGGCATGATCTATAACATACAACCAATCTCTAGTATAATTACCATCTCCATAAACAGGTAGCACCTTGTCATTTAAAATGTTATTTATAAATAAGGGGATTAACTTTTCTGGAAATTGTTGTTGCCCGTAATTGTTAGAGCAATTGGTAATTACATAAGGCAAACCATAGGTCTCGCCATAGGCTCTTACAAAATGGTCTGAGCTAGCTTTTGATGCAGAATAGGGAGAGTTAGGGTCATAAGAGGTTGTTTCATTAAATAAGCCTTTTGCTCCCAAAGAGCCATATACCTCATCTGTACTTACATGATAAAAACGTTTATTAGACCAATTGTTTTTATGTAATTCTTTAAACCCATTGAGTAAAATCATGGTGCCCAGTATATTTGTTTTAGCAAAACCTAAAGGATCTGTGATAGATCTATCTACATGAGATTCAGCAGCCAGGTGTATTACACCATCGAAGCGGTATTTTTCAAAAATAGATGTAATATATGCCTCATCTGTAATATCACCATGTAAAAACGTGTAGTTCTCTTTAGACTCAATATCTTTAAGGTTTTCTAGATTACCTGCGTATGTAAGTGCGTCTAAATTATAAATATGATACTCTTTATACTTGTTAACAAAGTGTCTAACAACATGTGACCCTATAAACCCAGCTCCTCCGGTAATTAATATATTTTTCATTTTCACAATTATTTAACCAAAAACCAATTATTCAACAATTCTTCTCTGTTATACAACATATCCTCTTTGGTTTTCCAATCGATCACCTGGAAACCAGCATGTTCGCAAATGGCTTGTCCGGCTGCGGTATCCCATTCCATGGTGGGTGCAAAACGAGGGTAGCAATCTGCTACGCCTTCTGCTACCATACAGAGTTTTAGAGAACTTCCCTTAGAAATTAGATGAACTTCACCATGTTTATCGCGCATTTCTTGCACATAGGTTTCTGTTTCTGGAGACATATGAGAACGACTTGCAACTATAGTAAATGTTTTAACATCTCGCTCAAAAGGAATTTTAGATGCATTTTCAATTATGGCATCGACATCGAATAACTCTTGGTCAACAGTCACTTTAAAAGAGCCAATCTCTTTTGAAGAAAAATAAAGCTCACCTTTGGCAGGAACAAAAATGACTCCTAAGATTGGTTTTTGGTTTTCTATTAATGCTATGTTTACTGTAAACTCTCCGTTACGTTTTATAAACTCTTTAGTGCCATCAATTGGATCTACGATCCATAGTTGATTCCACTCTTTTCGTTCTCCATAAGAAATAGCTCTTCCTTCTTCTGAAAGTACAGGAATATTTGTCTTAGTTAAATAAGACATAATTACGTTGTGAGAAGCTTTATCTGCTTTTGTTAACGGCGAATTATCTCTTTTAATTTCTATATCAAAAGCTCCTGAATTGTAAATTTCTAAAATTACTTTTCCTGCTTTTAATGAAGCTTCTATGGCTGTTTTTAAATTACTCATATTTTAAATAATCATCCCTGCACCAATGGTTTCATTGGTTTGTTCATCTATAATAATAACGCTACCTGTTTGGCGATTTCTTTTGTAAACATCATAGAATAGAGGCTTGGAGGTACGCAAAGAAATACGTCCAATATCATTCATCTTTATGTTATCAATATTTTCTATACGATGCAGAGTATTAATATCTACCTTGTATTTTAACTCTTTGACCATGGCCATACATTCATTTGTAGTATGTTTAATAACTACCTTTGTACGAACCTGTAATGGAATACTACTCATCCAAGTCACTAAAACTTCTATATCTTGTCCTACTTCAGGGACGTTATTTTCTCGCACAATCATATCTCCACGACTTGTATCAATTTCATCTTCTAAAGTCATTGTAACAGACATAGGGGCAAATGCTTCTTCAATATGATCACCATTTAATTCAATAGTTTTTATGGTTGATACAAATCCAGAGGGTAAGGTTTTTATTTTATCTCCAGGCTTAAAAACACCACCATCAATTCGGCCTGCAAAACCTCTAAAATCTTGGTTTTCTAAAGTATGTGGTCTAATCACCGATTGAATTGGGAAACGACAGTCTACATGATTGTAATCACTAGAGATATGAACCGTTTCAAGATGGTACATCATGGTACTACCTTTATACCAGTCCATATTCTCAGATTTATTAACTACGTTATCTCCAACCAACGCTGAAATTGGAATGAATTGGATATCGCTAATATCTAATTTTGAAGAAAAAGCCTTAAAGTCTGAAACAATTTTATTGTAAACATCTTCACTGTAATCAACCAAATCCATCTTATTTACACAAACAATCGCGTGCGGTATGCGCAGTAAAGAAGCAATAAATGAATGACGATGTGTTTGTTCTAACATCCCTTTCCGTGCATCAATAAGAATAATGGCTAGATTGGCAGTAGATGCCCCTGTAACCATATTCCTAGTATATTGGATATGCCCTGGTGTATCTGCTACAATAAACTTTCGTTTTGGTGTTGCAAAATAACGGTAGGCCACATCTATGGTGATTCCTTGTTCTCGCTCGGATTTTAAACCATCTGTTAGCAGTGAAAGATCTACATAATCAAAACCCTTATTTTTACTCGATTCTTCAACAGCATCTAACTGGTCTTGAAAAATAGACTTACTATCGTATAACAATCTTCCAATCAGGGTACTTTTTCCATCATCTACACTCCCTGCTGTCGTAAATCGTAATAATTCTATATCTTGATATTCCATAATTTTTTTTCTTAAAAATAACCTTGTTTTTTACGATCTTCCATGGCAGTTTCAGCGCGTTTGTCATCTGCTCTACCTCCACGTTCTGTGGTTCTAGTTGTGGCAATTTCTTCAATGATCTTTGTTAAATCATCTGCATCAGATTCCACAGCTCCTGTAATAGGCATGTCTCCACAGGTTCTATAGCGAATGGTCATATTCACCACTTCTTCCCCTGGTTTTAATTTGATAAATTCAGAATTTGCTAAAATCACACCATCACGCACTACACAATCTCGTTGGTGAGAAAAATAGAGCGATGGTAAATCAATATTTTCTAATTTTATGTATTCCCACACATCCATTTCTGTCCAGTTAGAAATAGGAAATACTCGAAAATGTTCTCCATAATTTTTACGACCGTTAAAAAGATTCCACAATTCGGGACGTTGATTTTTTGGATCCCATTGTCCGAATTCATCTCGGTGTGAAAAGAAACGTTCTTTGGCACGTGCCTTTTCCTCATCTCTTCTTGCGCCACCCATGGCAGCATCCACTTTGTGTTCCTCTAAAGTATCTAACAAAGAGACGATTTGCAAAGCATTACGAGAAGCATCTGCCCCTGTTTCTTCTTTAGCCCGCCCTTTATCAATAGATTCTTGTACTGAACCAACTATTAATTGGACCCCCAACTCTTCTACTAAAGCATCACGAAAAGCAATAGTCTCCGGAAAGTTATGCCCTGTATCCACATGAATCAATGGAAATGGTATTTTTGCTGGAAAAAAGGCTTTTTTAGCCAAATGGGTTAATAGAATGGAATCCTTACCTCCAGAAAATAACAAGACAGGATGCTCAAATTGAGCTGCTATTTCGCGAATTACGAAAATCGCTTCCGACTCTAGCTCTCGTAAATGATTGATTACATAATTACTCATGTTCTTGGTTTTAACTTTTTGTTTATAAAATTTATGATTATTTCTACACTTTCTTCAATGGAGTGCCCATCCGTAATGACTTCTATATCTGGGTTAATGGGTGCTTCATAGGGAGCAGAAATCCCTGTCATATTTTTAATTTCTCCAGACCGTGCTTTTTTATAGAGACCTTTTACGTCTCTTCTTTCACATTCCTCCAGGGAGGTATTTACAAAAATTTCAATGAAATTAGCACTACCCACAATTTCTTTTACTTCCTTGCGGTCCTTAATATAGGGTGACACAAAAGCCGCTAAGGTTATTACACCTGCATCTAGCATTAAGTTACTAATTTCAGCGATACGTCTGATATTTTCTGTTCGGTCTTCAGGGGCAAAACTTAGATCTTTATTAATTCCTTGGCGAATATTATCTCCATCTAATATATAAGTAGATAAACCTTGATTATGCAATGCGATCTCAACCAAATTGGCTAAGGTTGATTTTCCTGAACCAGACAAGCCCGTAAACCACAATAAATAAGATTTGTGTCCGTTTTGCTGTTCACGATGACTTTTAGACGTTTTATAGTCATGTTTAACGATATTTGCATTCATAATTCCCTATTTTTCCTTTTTTAATTGAAGCTTTTGTAATCTTTTTGCTTTAATACGTTGGTCTAGACCGTAATTTATTTTGTACCATAGTTTTTCATGGCCATAATATAATAACATTTTTGAAACGGTCTCAAATAAACCAATTTTAAGACCTATGAACGGGTCACCCGTTATGATCCAACCGAAAACAACAGTATCTATGGTACCCACTAATCTCCATGAAAAAGTTTTTATAATATGCCTTTTGTTAGTGTCAGCAATACCTGATTTATACCATACCTGCTCGTGAATATAATACCATATGAGCTTTGTAAAGGTGGTGATGGCAGAAACATTTATTCCTTCAACGAGATTACCTGTTACTAAATAGGTGAATAGCAAAGTATCAATACTGCCAATACTTCTCCATGAAAGAGATTTGGCAACATGCCTTTTAGAAATTTTTAATTTCTTAAACAAAGCTCTAATTAATTATTATAAAAATTCTTATACCATTTGACGAACTCATATATACCATCATTTACAGTTGTTTGTGGTTTATATGCGAAGTCATGTTCTAATTTTGAAGTACTAGGAAAAGTTTGATATACATCACCATCCTGCAATGGTAACATATTCTTTGTTGCTGTAATATCAAGACCTTGTTTTAAAAGAGATTCACATAAGTGATATCCAATAAAACCAGTCGCTCCAGCAACAAGTATTACTTTCATTTAAATTATATTATTTAACCTTTCCCAATTCCTTTAAATTGGAAACCAATTTTATTCAATGCATAAGCATCTAATATGTTACGCCCATCAAAAACAAAAGCTGGCTTGTACATATTTTGGTAAATAGAATTCCAATCATAGGTTGTAAACTCATCCCATTCTGTAAGTACTGCAATAGCATGACTGTTATTTAATGCTTCATTATAATCATAATGCACAAAAATCTGTGTTATTTTTTGTGAGATTCTTGATTCAGAAATTCCTCTTAACTCCCATAAAGAAACTAAATCAGTTTTGATTTTTGATTCCGAAACTTTTGGATCATAAATGTGAATATTAGCTCCATCCTCTAATAAATGATCTGCTACATAAATTGCTGCTGATTCTCGGGTATCATTGGTGTCTTTTTTAAAGGCCCATCCTAGGAAAGCAATTTTTTTACCATTTACAGTATTAAATAATGTAGTTATAATTTTCTTGGCAAAGCGATGTTTTTGGTAATTATTAATTTTAATAACTTGTTCCCAATAGTTGGCAACCTCTGGTAAATTAAAAAAACGACACAAATAGACTAAATTTAAAATATCTTTCTGAAAACAAGAGCCACCAAAACCAACTGAGGCTTTTAAAAACTTGGGGCCTATTCTGCTATCTGTTCCGATTGCATGTGCTACCTCCTCAACATCTGCATCTGTAGCCTCGCATAGTGCAGACATAGCATTAATCGAGGAAATACGTTGAGCCAAAAATGCATTAGCGGTTAGTTTAGACAATTCAGATGACCATACATTAGTGGTTAAAATTTGATTTGGACTTAACCAATTTGAATACACATCAACTAATGCTTGAATTGCTTTTTTACCTGAAGGTGTTTGATTACCACCGATTAAGACCCTATCTGCTTTAAATAAATCATCAATAGCTGTACCCTCTGCTAAAAACTCAGGATTAGAGAGTACTTCAAATTTTACACCATTTCCTGTACTGTCTAATATAGTTTGTATAGTTTCAGCCGTTCGAACCGGTAGGGTTGACTTTTCAACAATAATTTTATCAGTTTTGGCAACTCGAGCTATTTGTCTAGCACATAATTCCACAAATTTTAAATCAGCAGCCATTCCTTTACCTTCTCCATAAGTTTTGGTTGGCGTATTCACTGCAATAAAAATCATATCTGCAGCATCAATAGCTTCATCTACATCATTTGAGAAAAATAGGTTTTTCCCGCGTGCTTGAGAAACAACCTCAGCCAATCCTGGTTCATATACCGGTAAATTATCTAAATTTTTATCATTCCAGGCATTAATACGTGCTTCATTAAGATCAACAACAGTAACTTTAATATCAGGACATTTCAAAGCAATCACAGACATCGTTGGACCACCTACATAACCTGCTCCAATACAGCAAATATTTTTTACTTTCATTTCTATTTTTTTGTTTATTTAATTTATTCGGCTTGTTTTAAAATTTCATGACCCGCTTTTAGTAAATCCACATCTTTTTTCATTAAAGCAACATCTCCTTGCATCATATCTTTTATTAAAGAGACTAAATCATATTCTGGAACCCAACCTAGCTTTTGTTTTGCTTTTGATGGGTCTCCAATCAATACATCTACTTCTGTTGGTCTGAAATATGAAGGGTCTACAGCTAATACCTCTTTACCTATTGCTACTTGAAAGTATTTATGGTTACAAGCTTTAACATAAGCTTTCTCTTCTACACCCTCTCCTTTAAATTCAAGCTCAATCCCTACTTCTTTAAATGCCAAACGAACAAAATCGCGAACTCTAGTGGTTGTCCCTGTAGCAATCACCCAATCTTCTGGTTGGTCTGCTTGTAAAATCATCCACATCATACGAACATAGTCCTTAGCGTGACCCCAATCTCGCTGTGCATCCAAATTTCCTAAGTAAAATTTTTCTTGTAAACCTAAAGCTATTTTTGCTACGGCACGAGTAATCTTTCTTGTAACAAAGGTTTCTCCTCGTCTTGGAGACTCGTGGTTAAATAAAATACCATTACAGGCAAACATATCATACGCCTCTCTGTAATTTTTTGTAATCCAGAATCCATAAATTTTTGCAACCCCATAAGGAGATCTTGGATAAAAAGGGGAGTTTTCATCATAAAACCCTTTTTCATTTTTATTCTCAGGCATCCCACCATACAACTCTGAAGTTGATGCTTGGTAGATTCTTGTTTTTTTCTCTAGGCCTAAAATACGGACTGCTTCTAATATCCTTAAAGTACCTAAACCATCAATATTACCAACATATTCTGGGGTATCAAAAGAAACACCAACATGAGACATTGCGCCAAGATTATAGATCTCGTCAGGTTGTGTTTCTTGAATAATACGTGTTAGATTCATTGCATCGGATAAATCTCCATAATGTAATTTGAATCTTTGATTTGGGTCATGTGGGTCTTGATAAAGATGATCAATTCTATCGGTATTAAAAAGAGATGACCGTCTTTTAATCCCATGTACCCTATACCCTTTCTCTAACAACAACTCGGCTAAATAAGATCCGTCTTGCCCAGTAACTCCTGTAATTAATGCTACCTTCATTATTTATAATTTAATTTCTTTTATTGAATCAATATTCTCTAAAAACCATTGATAGGTATTTTTAACACCGTCTTCTAATTCTGTTGAATATTGCCATCCCATAGCTTTCATTTTGGAAACGTCCATCAGTTTTCTTGGCGTACCATCGGGTTTACTAGCATCCCAAATAATTTGACCTTGATGGCCAATAACCCTTTGTATCGTTTCTGCCAATTCTTCAATGGTAACATCTTTTCCTGTACCAATATTGTATAGGTTACTACTTAATTGATTTTCCAAAGCAAAAACTACTGCCTCTGCCATGTCATCTACATATAAAAATTCTCGCATAGGGGTTCCACTACCCCAGAGTGTAACAGGTGAATTTTCATTTAGTTTCGCCTCATGAAACTTTCGAATCATGGCAGGTAAAACATGAGAGGTTTGTAAATCAAAATTATCGTGAGAACCATACAAATTTGTAGGCATTAAGCTTACAAAATCTTTACCATATTGTTTGCGAATGGATTCGCAAGCCTTTACTCCAGAAATTTTGGCCAATGCATACCACTCATTGGTGGGTTCTAATGAATCCGTTAGTAAATATTCTTCTTTTAAAGGCTGAGGAGCAAATTTTGGATAAATACAAGAACTGCCTAAAAAAATAAATTTTTTAACATCGGTCTGAAAAGCACCATCTATTAAATTATTTTGAATTTGTAGATTTTCCATCAAAAATTGATAAGGATAATCGTTATTTGCAAGGATTCCACCAACTTTGGCCGCAGCATCAATGACTACTTCAGGTTTTTCATAATCATAAAAATCATTAACAGCTTGTTGATTTCTCAAATCCAATTCAGTACTAGTTTTTCCAATTAAATTAGAATAGCCTTTAGATTTTAGTATACGCCATACTGCAGAGCCCACCATACCTCTATGTCCTGCAATATATATTTTTGTCGTTCTTTTCAAAATTTACTTCAATTATGTTACTTAAAGGCTAGCATCTACAATATTTTTGTCTAAAAAATTTTTAACATCATAAATAACTCCTTTTTCATTCCTTAAAGAAAGGAGATCAATTTCTTTGAATTTATGGTGTGACACAGTTAAAACAACCGCATCAAACTTTTCATTGGGTATGGAATTTAAGGATTCTAAACCATATTCATGCATCACTTCATCTCTATCTGCCCAAGGATCATGAATCGTAATATTGGCCCCATAATCTTTTAAAGCATTTATAAGATCTACAGCTTTTGTATTCCTAACATCTGGGCAATTCTCTTTAAATGTGATTCCTAAAACAAGTACTTTAGAACCGTTTACAGAAATATTTTTCTTAATCATACATTTCACAATTTCTGAAGCCACATAATCTCCCATACCGTCGTTTAATCGTCGGCCAGCTAAAATAATTTCAGGATGATATCCATTTTCTTGAGCCTTTTGCGCCAAATAATAAGGATCTACTCCAATACAGTGACCACCAACTAAGCCAGGTTTGAAAGGCAAGAAATTCCATTTTGTTCCCGCAGCTTCCAATACATCATGGGTACTAATATCCAGAAGATTAAATATTTTGGCTAATTCATTTACAAAAGCAATATTGATATCCCTTTGAGAATTCTCTATTACTTTTGAAGCTTCAGCCACTTTTATGGTAGGTGCTAAATGGGTACCTGCTATTATAACAGATTTATATAAATCATTTACCATATCTCCAACCTTAGGTGTTGAACCTGAAGTTACTTTTAATATTTTCTCAACCGTATGTTCTTTGTCTCCTGGATTAATTCTTTCTGGTGAATAACCTGCATAGAAGTCTTTATTAAATTTTAAGCCAGAAACTTTTTCTAAAACTGGTACACAATCTTCTTCAGTAGCTCCTGGATAGACAGTAGATTCATAAATTACGATATCTCCTTTTTTTAATACGGCACCAACGGTTTCACTAGCTTTGACAAGTGGAGTTAAAATGGGTCTGTTATTTTTGTCCACAGGAGTTGGAACTGTAATTATATAATAATTACAATCTTTAATTTTATCTAAATTATGAGTGCAAAAAAGTCCAATTCCATCATTGTCTTCATCAATTAATACAGATTTCAAGGTTTCATTATCCACCTCTAAGGTGGAATCAACACCAGACATTAACTCTGATATTCTGTCGATATTAATATCAAACCCAACTACAGAATATTTAGTTGCAAAAAGCCTTGCTAATGGCAACCCTACATATCCGAGTCCTATAATTGCTATTTTATTTTTTTTCATACTCTTATTTATAAATTTTCCCAATACCATTTTACAGCTTCTTTGAGTCCTCGTTGCAAGGTATACTGTGGGTTATAATTTAAATTCTCTTTTGCTTTATCTACACTTGCGTGTGAATGCGGAATATCACCTGGTCGGGTTGGACCATATATGACCTCAATATTTGAAATATTGGTGTCAAATTCAGATAAATACTCTTTTAAGTATTTCATTAAATCATTCAACGTGTTTCTGTCTCCAAAGGCTACATTATAAACAGTATTAATCGCTTTTTCATTAGTAGTTACCAAGCTCAATAAATTGGCTTCTATCACATTGTCAATGTATGTAAAGTCTCTTGAGTAATTTCCGTCTCCATTAATTACAGGAGATTCTCCTTTCATTAATTGACTCACAAATTTTGGAATCACAGCTGCATAGGCTCCCTTTGGATCTTGTTTTCTACCAAAGACATTGAAATAGCGTAAACCAATCGTCTCTAAACCATAAGTTTTTGAAAAAATATCTGCATATAACTCATTTACATATTTAGTAATGGCATAAGGAGATAAAGGTTTTCCAATAACATCTTCAACTTTTGGCATTGATTCTGAGTCACCGTATGTTGATGAACTTGCAGCATAAACAAACCTTTTTACTCCGTTATCTCTTGAAGCTACCAGCATATTTAAAAAGCCACTCACATTAACTTCATTAGAGGTTATAGGATCTTTTATAGACCTAGGTACAGAACCTAATGCTGCTTGATGCAAAACGTAATCTACACCTTTAGTAGATTTTAAACAATCCTCAAGTTTTCTAATGTCTCCTTCAATAAGAGTAAAATTGGGATCTTCAAGAAATTCAATTATATTTTCTCTTTTTCCAGTAGCATAATTATCAAAACAAACAACTTTATTACCAAGCTGAAGTAGTTCCTCACATAGGTTAGAGCCAATAAAGCCTGCACCTCCTGTTACTAAAATTTTTTTATTAAAAATATTTACTTTCATCTGTTTTTTATTTAAAAGCAACAATTTAAGTTATGGAATAATCTTTTATGGAAACTTTATTACCTGCCAAAATCATCTTGAACTCTTATAATATCGTCTTCATCTGAGGGGATTTCATCGGTATGTTGCCAAATTTCAGCAACTACGGCATAATCATCCAAACCTATGAGACGATGTCTCACTCCTTGATTGAGTTTCAATTGACTTCCCACATCGTACACTTTCATTTTATTTTCAATGTCTGTTTCACTTTGAACCACTCCTACTTTGCCTTGATACACCTGCCATATCTCTGCACGTCTATTATGATACTGCCATGATAACTTCACCTGAGGTTTTATCATTAAAATTTTAGGACTCAACTTTCCATCTATTTTTAGCGTATTAATGTCAATACCATTAAAAAATAGATTAGAAAATTCTTGAGCTTGATTTTCGTCTATATAATAAAATGCGCCCCAAGGTCTTTCTAAATCAGCATCAATAATGGTAAAGCCTAAACTTTGAATTTCTTGTTGTATTTCTTTATAAAAATTTCCAGACATCTTTACTTATTTTATGCCATAAAATTAAACTTTTTAAACGGCTTCGCCTTCACTACTCACAGTAATGGATATTTCTTATCATAAAAAATTTCAATTGATTAACTCAATTGAAACGAAACAATAGCACCAAGCTTCTTAAGCTGTGCGATACAATTTTTCCCTTTTTGGGAAATTAAAATGGCTTCTTGATCTAATAAGGGTACTTTGACAGTATCCCCAATTTTAAGTGCATTTTTATCAATCTGTAATGTGTTATTCTGGTAACATTGCATAGCAACAATCTCGGCATTAGAAACCACTGCTCGCCTCCCTTGATCAAAAAGATACCTGACCACTCCCGGAATATCAAAAACTATATTTGGATCTTTATTTTCTAGATTAACCAACACCATAGATGGAAGTAAAGCGACAGTTATCTTCTTCTTACGATCAGACCATTGACGTGTTACTATTTTGGTTGGAGTATATGCATCTAAACCAAATGAAATTAAACGCTCTAAAACTTTTAATTCATGTCTAGGTTTCGTGAACAAAACAAACCACTTTGTAGGGATTATATCAGTTGTTTTTTCCATTTATGTAATAAACTAAAATTGAATTAAATATTTCTTAAAACTATTGCAGTTTTAATTCAGATATTTATACATATCAATTCCGCTGCAAATATATTCATTTACTTCATATAAAGAAGTAATATTTGATTGATTTAAATATAAAAATACGGAATAATATTTAAAGATTTGTCAATGACTGTATTACTCTATTTTGGATACGATAATTCATAGTATTTTATCGATATGAAGACTTCCTAATAAAATAATATTTATCAACCATAGACAAAAAAATTATAAAACCCGAGAAGAAGAAGAAGAAGAAGAAAAATAGATGTATTTAGAATAAATCTGTGTTTTTGAGTAACACTTGATTTGCATCTTTAGCAGATACTTTTATATATTCTGGTTTTAATTTCCAATCAATGGCTAAGTACTTATCATCATATGCAATACCTCGCTCAGATGCTTGATGATAATAGTTATCTACCTTGTATGCTAAAACAGCTTCTTTAGTCAGTACAATAAATCCATGAGCAAAACCTTTTGGAATAAGAATTTGCTTTTTATTCTCATCAGACAATTCAATAGCTACATGCTTCCCAAAAGTAGGGGAATCTTTGCGCAGATCAACGGAAACATCTAAAATAGTACCTTGAAGTACTCGGACTAGTTTGGTTTGCGCATAAGGATTAGTCTGATAATGTAAACCTCTCAATACACCAAAAGTTGATTTCGATTCATTTTCTTGACAAAAATTGACAGAATATCCTAAAAACTCATTTAATTTATCTTGTCTGAAAGTTTCTGAAAAGTAGCCTCGCTCATCAGACAAAATTTTTGGCTCACATAAAATTACTTCAGGTATTTCTAATCTGGTAAATTTCATCCTAGAGTTCTTTTGCACGTTGAATTAAATATTGACCATAATCATTTTTTATAAATGGTTCTGCTAAATGTATGATAGCATCAAATTTATAGGTGTTAAAAATTGAGTTGATGTACTTTTCATCAGTGATATCTCCTTGCAAAAAAGTATAATTCTCTTTAGCTTCTATATCTTTTAGGTTTTCTAAATTACCAGCATAGGTAAGTGCATCTAAATTATAAATAGAATATTCTGGATATTTATTTACCAATCGTCTGATAACATGAGATCCAATAAAACCAGCACCTCCTGTAACAAGTATTTTCATTGAATCTATATTTATATTATTTATTTAACAACCAAGATGAAGATTGAATTTTATCACCTAGGCCATCTATTAATTCAATCCCCAATTCTTTACATATCGTTGCCTCAGGAATCGAATTGTTATCTTGATCTCCTCCGTTAGCAAAACCTAAATCATAGTCTTTACCGAAGCGTTCAAATATACTTCGAATAGATTCGCACACTGTTCTATCTTTATCTACAGAAATAATGGCTTTATCTACAGCCTTTATATTTTGAACAATAAACAAACGTTCTGATTCTTGCTGAAACTCTTTAGAGCCCTTCAACATTCTTTGATGATCACTATTCACAATCACAAAAAGTTCATCAGCTAGATCTTTTGCATTGTTGAAATATTCTAAATGCCCTTTATGAATAGGATTAAAATATCCTGAAACAATAATACCTTTTTTTTTCATTTTAAATTTTTATTTATTGCAGAATGGATGGAAACTTCCATTTTTTGTTATGCTTGTATTTCTAATGTCATGAACAATTTGTATTGATTTTTGAGCCTCCTGCATACCAAAACCTTCACCTTTCAATATGTGTTCGTAGCTTTTGGTGTGCAAATCTGTAAACCCAGAGCTAAACTCTAGTTCTTCATTATCTATGGTTATGGAACGATAGGTTCTTTGTCCTTTTTCATGAATATGTAACGGCAAATCATGTTCATTAATCGATAAAAACCAACGAACTCTAGCGTTTTTAAATTCTAAAAACCCTGAAGATTTATCTTTAGCTCTCAAATGAACACTATTTTCTTGAACTTCTCCAAAAATCCATGACAACATATCATAAAAATGAACCCCAATATTGGTCGCAATCCCTCCAGATTTACTTTCATCACCTTTCCAGGAAATGTCATACCACCTTCCTCTTGAGGTAATGTAGGTTAAATCAATGTCATACTTTTCCTTTTTAGAAGCAGAAATTACTTTATTTTTTAATGCAATGATACTTGGATGTAATCGTAATTGAAGAATGGTGTTTATTTTTTGGCCCGATTCTTTTTCAATATCCATCAATGCATCAACATTCCAAGGGTTTAAAACTAAAGGCTTTTCACAAATTGCATCTGCACCTCTTCGCAATGCCATTCTAATATGAGAGTCATGTAAATAATTTGGGGTACAAATACTTACATAATCTAGTTTGGTGTGATTTCTTTTTAACTTCTCTATATGTCTGTCAAACCTTTCAAATTCCGTAAAAAAATCAGCATTTGGAAAATAACTATCCAACACGCCCACAGAATCAAACTTATCTAGAGCTGCAATTAAAAGATTAT
>Ga0228614_1000873_pt1 | contig 14938 bp, 31 predicted proteins | sample 15DmetaG_FD_190531 | JGI IMG/M metagenome (GOLD analysis project Ga0228614, IMG submission 190531) | Seawater microbial communities from Monterey Bay, California, United States - 15D | ecosystem: Environmental > Aquatic > Marine > Coastal | place: USA: California | collected 2016-10-13
TGCATTTTTAATTGTTGTTTTTACTACTAATGCTGGGTCTTTTATGGTTTTAAGAGATGCGTGGAATTTTCTAATTCCTTCCTCGTCATCATCTAATTCTCCATTCCATAGTATGTTTCTTGTTACAGAACACAAGGCATCACTTAATAATCCTTCAGCAACACTATCTCCTAGTACATTATCTGAAATGTCTTTGTATGTTTTACCACCCCCATCTACAATTCCAAACTCTAATGCAGCTTGTACAGCTCTTACTGTATCATCAATGCTATCTCTTTTTTCCATAACCTCTACTGGATTATTACCTCCAACATAAATTACAGCAGATCCTGCATTTAAAACAGCCAACCTTTTCTTATAGTTATCTTTTAAACCGTCAGTATCTTCTTTAATTTTGCCTTTGTAATAAGCAACTCTTTTATCAATAGCCTCTTTATCTCCATGACGGCCAATAATATTGGTGTCTCTAGCAGTAATTTCTACAGAGTCTGCAGTACCTAAGTGATATTTAGCATCAATACTTTTAGGACTCCATCCAGCTTTAGTACTCAATAATGTTGCGCCAGTAGCAATAGCAATATCTTCTAATACTTCTCTTCTTGCTTCAGCTACAAATGGAGCACCAATAACAGATATGTCTACTACTTTGTTATCTCTAGCCCATATTAAGCTCTCTACGGCCTTATCATCTAATTCTTGACAAATTATAAGTAAAGGAGAATTGGCTTCTTTAGCTGCTCTAATAACGTAGTCCATCTCATCATATCCTTTAAACTTAAAGTCTGTTACCAGGATTTTAGGATCTTTGTATTCAGTTTTGTTTCCACTTGCTAATGTAGAAGATATATGTGACTGCTCTATTTTAATACCGTCAACTAACTCTGTAAATGTCCTCTCATTGTTTGAGCTTTTAACTTTTACAATACCGTTTTGCTTGATAATACCATAAGCATCAGTAACCATTCTGGAAATATCACTATGATTGTTAGAAGACACCATAGCGATTTCATAAATCTCTTCATTTGTTGTTACTTTTTTAGTTTTACTATCTATAAACTTTTCAATGTTAGGTAGTAGTGCATCCAATTCTCTTTTTAAAGCTATTGGCCTTATTGCTCCTTCATCAATTAAGAAGAATCCATTTTGGATTAAGCTATTAGCAACAATAACTGTACTTGAAGTTCCATCACCAGCTTTCTTTGCTGTCTCTTTAGCTGCCTCTTTAACTGTTTGGCATGCTAAATTCATTACAGGGTCTTTTAAACTTGTAATTGCGTGAGCTACGGTTACACCATCTTTTGTGACATGAGGAGGATTAAACACTTTAGTAATCCCTACATTTCTACCAAATGGTCCAAAAGTTGTAGCAACAGCATGTTTTAATATGCCGCTGCCTTTTTTTAACTTCTCACTAACTTCTGGGCCGGTAATAACCTCTGATACTTCTCTAATTACCATTTTGCTTTAAATATTACGTCTCTAACCATCAAGAACTCCCCGTTCATAATCTTTATTGCTGATATTGCATCTGATGCAGTAGTTAGACAAACATCTCCAGCTTTAATAGATGAATCTTCATCTGCAGCAATAACTTCTGTTTTTTCCCAAACTTTCATTTGTTTTTCATAAGCCTCCTGCTGTCTGTTGGGTGCAAGTTGTTTAATTTCCTTGTCAACTTCTTCTAAATCAACTCCGTATAACGGGTTTCTTATAATTACCATTCTTTGTAAAGGCTTTGGTAATGCTTCTCCTTTTTCACTTTTTACTTCTGTCATCTTCTCTATTTTTAATTGTTACTTCTCTTTTACGTAAGGTGTTGGATTCTTCACAATCCTTGAACCTAAACTTTTACTGCTAACGTGAATTAGATTTCCTTGCTTGTTTACATGTTGATTGGTTAACTCTCTTCTTACAACATATTCTTCATATGTTTCACCATCATCAACTAGTCTATGGCCTTTGTAGGATTGTCTAATGTACATTCCATTCACTAGTAGCGCATCCATTCCTCCAGGAGTCTTTACAACCTCTGCAGTTGGAGCTTTCTTCTCTTCATTACTTTCTTGCTCTTTCATTTAAAATTTTATCAGCTTTTTCATTAAATTTAGTTCTCCACGTCATCCACATTTCTACAAACTCATCAAAGTCCATTTCTATGCAAACGTTATCATTCCCAAGGTGAACAACAGTAATACTCTCATAGTCACCTTCAAATGCTGTTCCTGTATATTCTTCTGGGTAAACAACATCTTCAAATAATAACACCATTGTACAGGTTCTTTCCACTTCCTCTACACCTTCAATAAAGACCTTTTTAGCCTTTATGTAATCTTCTCCCTCTATCATCTTTTATTCTTTTTAAAAATTTAACTCTTCCCTCTTTGGCTACAAACCTACCTAAATGCTTGAACTTAACATTTGCAAAAGTATCAGGCTCTCCACTAACGCCTTTTTTAATCTCTTCTCTAGCACAATGAAACTGTGACTCAAATATTGCTTTTACAACTTTAGCCGGAAGCCTATATCTTAGTGCTACTTCTGAAATTTTATCCTCTACTTTCTTTTGCATTTTATTTCCTGTCTTTTTCTATATCTTTTTGTGCTTGAAGCATAGCCATTTCCATTTCTTCATCAGATATTCCCTCAAGGAAATACTCATGCTCTAGCTCATCTTCGTAATATTCTTCATCCATTATAATAAGTTTAATGGTGTAAAGTTATGTATTATCTATCACAAATTCAAATTTTAATGAATTTTTCTCACTAGGGTTAAGCAAATATTTTTTTGGTATTGTATTACCACTTAATATTTTTCCCTTCTTTCTGAGGTACGTGAGTGAGTTTCTGACTACTTCTTTGCTCACTCCTAGTTTGGATGCGATCTCAAGTTTTGTAGAATAATCAAAAACCATCTTCCATTTAACGTTTTCATCTGCTATGTTACTGTATTTGAACTCATAATACAATAGTTCTGCAAATACGTCCATATCCCTTTCTCTTAAATTGTCAAAGGGCTTACGTACATCTAAGTACATTCTAAAGAAATTCCTTTCTTTTACTGGTAGTTTTATTACTTTTTCCATTTTTATATTTTAATGTTTTTTATTTTTTCTCTTGTTGTTTTTGTTTTAAGTTCAAAGTTAAAGCTTTCAGCTTCTGTTAGAGGATAATGCTGAATACTGCTTGAAGGGTTTTCTAAAAGTTCATTTAAAGCCTCTTGTAGTCTTCCTGATGTTAATGGTCTATAAGTATACTCATCTCTTGATATTTGACCCCAAAGGCTTTCTCCTATTCTAATTTCATCATTCATATCTTTATATTTTTAATCCTTCTAGCTTTTGTTTCTTTAGGATCCTCGCCTAACAGGTCCCAAGAGTATTTTGCGTGCCCTCCAGTTTCTTTCCAGATAAATTCTTCTTTTTTTAAGTCAAAAGTTCCAAACGCTACTTCACTGTTGTGCCAAGGGAAGCCATATTTTTCATTAAACAAATCCTCAATTTTTACACTTTTATATCCCATATCTTTGCTTTTCTTTTTAGTTCTGCAATCTCTTTGTCTTTAAGTATTGCAATGTATTTGTATTTTGCTATTTCAGCTATTGCTTTAGGTTCAAAGTTTTCATAAAGATAAAAGGCGCCAATATAATCTTTTTTTTCTGAAAGTATTCTTACTTTTGTAGATCCTCCACGTTCATCTATTTGCACTACAATATTTCCATTTTTATCATCTACATGAACATAAAGTTCAATTTCTTTATTTCTACGTTTATATTTATATTTTCCGCTACCATTGTCAGGAAATACTGGCGTGTCCCATACCGTTGATTGTCTCAATATTTCTTCTCTTGCTATTTTTTGCATTCTAATGTGTTCTTGTTCTTGTTTTTGAAGCCAAGACTTTGTGTTTGTCATGTTCATTTTGTTGTTTCTTAATTGTTATGTAGCAAAAGTAATAAACTTTATTATTGTACACAAGTTCTAGTGTTACTATTTTTAACTTTAGACAAAAATTTTTTGGGTGCAAGAGGAATTATTTGAAATCTTTACTATATATACAGTATATAAAGCTAAAACAGTCAACATTCTATCAGGCACCCAAACTATAGTATATATTGTTTACAATCTTTACTATATTATACCAAAAACACTATCTCTCCCCGTGTGTTTTTATAATCACCTCAAACAACTGCTCCATATAAGGACCAGAGAAATGTCATCCTTAACCTCATATGCATTTCTTTTGTTCATGCGCTTTACGCGCGAAGACCTAGTACCATATTGCTATGGATATGTAAAGCGGTTAAGCCGTCTGTCCTGTTTATTTAACAGTCCTTTAAAAACCCTACTGCTCCAACAGTAGGGCTATGTTTAAACTAAATTCCAAACATGGAAGAGTTAATGTCTTTACAAAAATAAGAAACTTATTCTTAAATTCCTAGTATTTTGTCTTGTTCTTTTAATAAAGCGTCTACTTCTTTTGCCAAGTCTTGCTTTAAATACTCAGGTGTATCAGACATGTTATACTGTCTCATTTTAGTATCTATTTCTTTAGATATCTCACCTACTCTGTCTTTACTTTTCTTGCTCATTCTCATTTTGTAAAGATAATTAAAATATTTTATAAAAGCAAAAAGCCACTAGATTTCTCTAGCGGCCTTATCATAACAATTTAAAACAACATAAAACAAAATGTATTTTCTTATTTCATATTGTAAAGATACAAATCTTTTTTAATTATTTACCAGAAGATACAATTTTTCTTGATAATATTTTTCCTGTACCTTTCTCAAGCTCCTTTTCAATCCTTGTACCCTCAACAAACGTTAAAGCCTCAGCAATATTGTCACCTTGTTGTGTTGTTACTTGTATTACGCACCCAACTCCAGGAATCTCCATAGCTTTAGTTGATTTCATCCAGCCTTCAGCTTTACTAGAAGCCTTTGAAATTAATTGGAATGTATCACCATTGCCCCAAAACTCAATATCATTTACGTTGTCTTTAGTTCCTTTAGTGTCTGTGTTTGATAGTGTTTTTACAGCTTTAAGTTCTTTTTTATCTACTACTGAGCTTACTTCTTTTTTCTTATTCTTCATCTCTTAATATTTGTTTTAATAGTTCTACATAATTTAATTCTAATACCTCAGTTACGTCTGAAAGCTTGTTTTGATCAAAGTCTACAATATTTGCAATTGTCTCTTCTTTTCCGCTAAACTTAATAATATTAATCCTAGCCTTCTTGTTTTCAGCGTTATAGAATAGTATTATATTGTTTTTTAACAAATACTCTTCCCTATCTTCTAGGAATCTCTGATATTTCCAACCCTTCTCTTTAAATTCTTCTCTACTTATCATTTATTTTGTTTTATTTATTTCCTCTTGTATTCTATGCATTAATTTATTGTACTGATTCTGAGCAGCTCTATGAAGCTCTATTAACGTTTTTCCCTCAGTATTGTCAAGGCCTAATTCTTTTAGGTCTCTTTGCAATTTTTCCCTCTCTGTCATATTATTGTTTTTGATTATTTACCAAAGATACACATTATTAGGGGGTTATAAAAATTTTTTATTTTTTTATTTTTTTTGAAATATTTTATGGGGGAGTAATAGTGGGGAGCACCTAATATAAAGCCCACCCTTTCGCAGTTTTGGCGCAATGCCCCCCATAGTTATGCTATAGCAGTAATAATCTAATGCGGGGTATTCCCAATAGTAATCCGGTAACGGGATTGCGATGAACAGCTATACAGTTACTTAATCTAGTACACACATTATCTGCATTGTGTGTACTGGAGTATTTTATTACGCATACGCAGAAAAAAGGATTATGGACACGCCTATACAAAGGTGTCCAATTCAATAACATTTAAATAACATATTATGAAATTAACAGTAAAAGCATTCAACGACAAATCTATTGTAAAACAATCTAAAAGGTTTGATGATAGAGGTACATTAAGACTAGAAGGAGAGTCTTACATGTTAGATGCAAACAACAACATCTACTCTAAAAAGCTTACAACTTTTGTAACTATGCCTAAAGAGGCTATTAAGGCTTTAAACCTTGATAGAGATGGTGCAGATTACAATGCTTGCACTAAAGCTGCAGGTATGGAGGCTTCTAGAATTGTAGTACGTGAGACTACTACTAGAGAGCATGAGAGTAACAAGGCTAAGGTTTATCCTTCTAGCCACTCTAATGCTGGTGAGGCTATCTTAGACCCAAGTGGTAATGAGATATACCGTTTCACTAGCCTTGTACCAATGTCTTCTCCAATAAACGATGTATTGGTAATCACTGCAGACCAAGCAGCTAAATTAAACCTTTCTGAAGTTACTACTGAAGTAGTTACTGAAGAGGGAGCATTATCTTAATATAAATAGGGAGTCCTTAGTGGCTCCCTTTTATTAACCTTTTAAACTAAACCATTATGAAGGATTTGATTGCAATAGCAACAGTTGTATCAACTGCAGCTTTAATTATCGTAGGCATTATTGTGTCTATTTAGTATTAACCTATAAAACAAACCAAATGTATTACGTAGATGTAAACGGACTTGTAACAGATTACAATCCAAGAGTAAACAACAAGTAATGGGAACTTTCCTATTCTTTGTTGTGTTAATTACATTGTTTGCACTTAAAGCTAAGTGTAACGATGTGCGGTAAATAATATTGTGTCCCTTAATTGGGGCACTTAAAATAATTAATTATGATTAAGAGTAGTTCAGCATTTATAATGTGCTTAGTACTATTGATAATGTTACTAGCTATTGCTGGTATAGCTTTTTTAACAGGCTGTACAGAAGTAATGATGTTTGCTAGTATTACTATTGTAGTGTTTGGTATGATATTGCCAAATTGTGATAAAGAAAATTAATGCAAGGCTGTAGATTGTAGAGGTTTACAGCTTACTTGCACCTAAAAACAACAGTTATGATAACTAATAAAATAAACAAAGCCTACAACGTTGTATGGGTTGTTAACGGTAAAGTAAAAGAAACTATAGAATACAATAAACCAATAGCATTAGCTAAAGCTTTAGCAAAGAAATATGCAACAACAACGCATAAAACAGGTAAAGTTATAGCTGTTATGCAATAATGATATTGTGGGAAAGATAAACTACTGTATTGCAGAGCACTTATTGAGTACCACTACCGCATTATGGGAAAGTAAATAAGCAGCAATCGGAGCTTATATTATTTACAAGTACCATAAACATATTACAGGAAAGTAAATATGTCATGCAATAAGAAGTTAGTAGGAGACACATGGCCAGCCTATAATTTATAGGTAGCACATGCTAACGAACACTGTGAGCTTAGACTATTTACAAGTATTGTGTACAATAAGGCTACAGAGAAGATAAGAACAGCAGTAATGAGTTAATCTTTTCTCACTTTAAACAAAAAAAGTTCACGCTATTTGCAGCGGTGCACTTCTTTGTAGCTCTTTGTAACTTGTTGTGGCTGAATGTAAAAGGTTGTCCTTACATCTCATCTCCCCTTTTCCCCAAATTTAACCCCATACAAATCCACAACAATAATATTAACTATAGCTAAAATTAGAACTATGTCAACATTAAAAATAAAAGAAATAGTAAACAATCATGAATCAGCATATCCAAACGGACTAGGGTCTATGTTTAGGTGTATTAAACAAGATAGCTATCAAAGCCTTGAAAACCAAATAAAAGAGGTAATTACAACCAATATAATAAATGATTTATATCCTGACATAAAAGAAATTCATTCAAAAAAAGAAATAAAAGAATGGATAAGTCAAATGTAAAAAATATTAACTATAGCTAAATAATCATTAGCAACAATATATAAAAACGCTCTAGGTGATACTAGACAGTATGTGCAATACGGAGAAATAGACTAATCATCTATAAGCACTTTGTGGGATATGAACCCTCTATATTTGTGTGTTATCAAGTTTTCAGGATACCTGTAGGCTTAATATGCAACGCCAGTTGTATATCAGTAATGCCCACCTTGAGATAGCAGGAACTTGGCACAAATGAATTAAAATTGTTGTATCTAGAAGGATATACGAGATACTATCTGTGCAAGTCAGATGTACAACAATTAAATTAAAAGTATTAATCATAAATAAAACCTAAAGTACAAGCTATGATAGCAAGTAAAAAAGCAAAAGACCTAATAGATAAAATAAGAAATAATCTATGGGATAAAAGGCACATTAGCACAACATTAGAAGATGCAGCAGTATTAGCACACCTAACAGTTGACGAAATATTAAATGACAATCCAAACATTTATGATAGTGATAGACTAAACCATAAATACTGGAAAGAAGTAAAAAGGCAGATTGATTTATTGTAAACAATAGTAAATCTAAAAGTATTAACAATAGCTAAAACTTAAACAAATGAAAAACTTATCAAAATCAGAAATAATAGCCAAAATAAAAGTTCATGTGCAACAACTAGAAAAGCTAGAAAAAGAGCTGGAACAAAAAGAAACAACAATAGAAGTTTCAGCTCATAAGTTTGAGGTTTATCATGAGGATTGTAAATTTAAATTAAATCACGATGAAGCCGCAGAATATTGTAAAAATTTAGATGTAGGATGGGATGCGCAAAAAGGTGGTGGATGGAGGTTGCCAACACGTAGAGAGCAAATAGTAATGTATGATTGCAAAGAAAAATTAAGCTTAGAAAATGCTATCTATTGGAGTAGCACGGAGTATAATGCAACAAGTGCGTTCAGCTTCAATTTCAACTATGGAAACGCGAACGCCAACCTTAAGACTAATACGTTTAGTGTTCGTGCAGTTAGAACAATTTAATATTAAACTATGGAAGAAAAGAAAACGCAACAGGAAATTCTTGATAGTCATATAGTAGTGTCAGGATTTACTTGGGATGATTATCAATGTCCTCAATGTAAATCACAAACCTGGCCTAGTCCATTAATAGAAAATGAAGATGAGCCAGAAGAATTGCCTCAAGTGTATTGCGACTACGGTTGTGGATACATGTTTTTAAATTATAAAGAACCTTAACAATTATGAAGATAAAATATCAAGAAACAAAATCGTTAACAACAAAACCAAATAACAATAGTGCAAACTCAATAGCTCCAAATATGATATATGGATGCTTTGGTGGTTGCGTAAATACTTATTGTTATATGTCTAGATACAATGGTACTAGAGTTTTCGTTAATACAAATGTTGATGATATTTTCAATTCAGTTTTAAAATGGGAGAAATCCTATGTTAAAGTTCCAGACCAGCAGGATCCAGTATACAAAATGGTAGATATCGCCTGTAATACTGACCTGGTATTAATGCAAAGACATATGTCTGAACCATTAGTACAATACCTGAAAAGGTATGATGACCATCCCAGCCTAAACAGCACAATGGCTACAAAATACCCTAAACTACTAACTACAGATGTAAATCACTTTATCAAGAAACCAAGAGTGAGGATAAGTATGATGCCTCAGAAATATTCTAGTGTCCTTGAGCCAAATATGCAAAGCATATCAAGTAGAATACAAGATATCAATAGGTTAAAGAGTTTAGGTTGGGAGGTGCATATTAACTATAGTCCAGTTATATTTTACAATGGATGGGAAGAGGAGTATAGAATGTTGTTTGATGAAGTCAAAAGAGTGGCTGGAGTCAATAATTGTGAGATAATAGCGTTAACAAATCATAAGTTTCAGATGCTTAAATGTAATGATGCAGCTAAAGAACTGATGAAATACTCTTCAGAAGTTAAAAACAAATCTGGAGTTATGAGATATCCTATTAAATGGAAATCTCAATGGATTGCAAAATTAATCAATGAGTATACTAAGTTTTTTCCAGAAGAAACAATAAGGTATATATTTTAATAACAATTAATAATATAGCTAAAATGAATGCACATAAAATAGAACCATTAAAGTACTACCAGTTGTTAGACTGGAAAGACAGAAATCTTGATGACTTCAGGAAAATTAAAGGAGATGTTAGCTTAAATTCATTATCAAAGCAAGAGTTACTAGAAATGTATACAATGCTATCTGAGAATGATATGTTAAACAATTAAATCAAATAAAATGAAAAAGAAAGTAAAGGTAATAATGTTGCCTGCGGAAGATAAATCAAGAAGTATTGGTCAAATAGTTAAAGCTTTGTTTCCTCACCCTAAAGTAGAGATTGGTGAATTATTCATATCTGATATGAATGTATCTGAATCCCAAGAAGAGCCTCAACACCTATACTTTGTTTCGGATGATGAAATAAAAGAAGGTGAACATTTTTACGCAACAAATTTAATGCTAGGACAAGGAATATTCAAGTGTGGTGGCAGCTCAACACCAGGTAGAACTCATAACGAGCAAGGTCATGTTGTTTCAAAAAATAATTTTTTCCCTGACGCAAAAAAAGTAATAGCTACAACAGATAAGTCGTTAAGAAATGATATACCTACCTTAAATACTATGGGTGAGCGTACAGTATATCCTAAATTGTTGCCACAAATACCTCAATCATTTGTAAAGTCTTATGTTAAGAATCCAGTAGATGAAGTTGAGATAGTTGCTGAATATGTACCCGGAAAAGTGTTAGAAGGGCTTAGTTCACCATCAAAACAATGTAAATTAACTTTAAATGAAAACAATGAGGCAATTATATCTGCACCTAATCAAAAAACATATCAAGAAGAAAACTTAAAAGATATACTTCACGATATTGTACATGATGCAGTATGTAGTCCAACAAGAAGAATAAAGCAACCAAATAGTAATAATGTTGCTGATTTTGTTATTAAATGGATAGATAAAAATTTATAAATACTAGTACCCAGGAGACTCCAATTAGGATCCTAATACCTTTTTGTTCGGGTTTATAAGAACAACGGGCTACACTCAAGACAGGTGCTTTTGATTAAGTGTAGCGTCAGAAGCAGAAACAGAGGTTTGAGGAGTCTCCACTATGGGTTAAAACAAAAAAAGTAGGTTAAACCCTGGCATATGCTATAGGGGATTATCAAATTTATATTAAAAGATTGCATAACTAGGCCCTATATGAGGTACGAAAAAGAAGTGAAGACGGATAAACGGGGAATCTTCAAAAAAGTGGTGACCGCAAGGAGCTGCGAGGGAACAAATGTATCCCGTACTAATATCTCCTACGAAATCAGAAAAACTAACTAATACTGACTAGTAATGCAATTGGCTTATACAAAGCAACAAATATTTAGGGATTTAATTACCATCACCAGAAAGATGTGAATAAGTGCTTACTTTTATTATTAACTAAAACAAAAATTATGAACAAAAACAAAAATGAAAATGGAAAAGGCGTTGACAAAAAAACAGGAGAATATGTCCATTTATTTGGAGAATTTGTACATAAAATAGAAAATGACATAAACATATTCAAATCAAATAGATACGCAACAGATGAAGAGATATTAACCTTTAAAAAACAAAAAAAATGGCAATAGGACAAATAAATGACGATCAAAATTATAAAATAATGGTTGACGTTAAAATGACCCCAAGCGGTATGTTAAGAAAAAATGAAGTTATAAGAGGAAAAGAATTAAAAGCTTTAATCTTATACAATTTAGAAGCAAAACCGTCTGGAGTATTTTATACTGAAACAAATAAACCTTTAACAAAATGAATAATCTAATAGGAATATCAGGTAAGATAAGTTCAGGTAAAGATACTGTAGGTAAGATATTGCAATGGTTAAATGACCAAGATGGACAAGCTTACATAGGAAGTAAACCTTTTGGAAAACCTGCAACAATACAAGACTGTGTAGATTTTATCAATTCAGGTGATGATTTAATATTTGGAGATGAAACAAGTATTGAAATCAAAAAATATGCAGATAAACTTAAAGATATAGTTTGTTTGCTTATTGGCTGTAAAAGAGAACAACTAGAAGATAGAGAGTTTAAGGAAAAAGAACTTGGTGAAGAATGGTGGTATTATGATTTATATAAAGAACACTTTCCTTATATAAAGACAAAAGCTGAAAATCCAGACAGTTGGCATGAAAGAGTTAAAGATAGAGTTGTTAAACTAACACCTCGTAAACTCTTACAACTCCTAGGAACTGAGGCAGGTAGAGAACTTATTCATCCTAATATTTGGGTAAATTCTTTGTTTGCTGATTATAAAGCTAAAGAAGAAATAGGATTGTATGATGGTGGATATTTAGATGGACAAGAAGCTTATAGAGTGGATAAATCTAACTGGATAATAACAGATGTTAGATTTCCTAATGAAGCTCAAGCTATTAAAGATAGAGGTGGTAAAATAATCCAAGTAGTAAGACCTATAAATTTAAGATTTCCTAAGTTATGGAAACTTTATACATCTTCTAACAAAGTTGTTAATAAAGCAGGTAAATTTTTAGCTTGGTTATTAGGGCATGATAAAGAAATGTGGGAGAAACTCAATCACCCTTCAGAAACAGCTTTAGATGATTATGAGTTTGACCATGTTATTGAGAATAATTCAGATATAACCTCTTTAGTAGAAAAAATTAAACAATTAAAATTAGTGTGATATGAAAGAATTAAAAATAGGAGACAAACTATGGCATCCATGCAATATGGACATCATAGAACATAAAGTTACTAGTGTTAGACAGTTTGAAGATCATAATCAATATTGTTTAAGAGCTGTTTATAATGTAGGCGCTTGTGGCAGAGTGGAAGTTTTAGTAGGTGAAAAGAAAGGTCAATTTAGATTTATAGGATTAATGTATGATTATGAATATGAATCAGGTTTGCAAGACTTTGTAGAAGGCAATTACTACACCACAAAAGATGAGGCTAAAATAGAGTTTTACAGACAGCAAGAGCTTTTAGTAATGTCCAGTATAGATAAGCACCAAAGATTGTTAGACTCTTCTAAATCTAACTTGGAAAGAGTTAGACTAATATTAAAACAAGCTAGAGATTCTGTTAAAGAAAGAAATCTAGAAAAATTAAAAGTGTAATGAATAAAGATTTAAAAGACAGCTTAATAGTATTCAGTATATTACTATCTTTAGTTGCAATAACAGCAATATTAACAATTAATTAAAATAAATTATGAAAAAAGTATTAGTAGTATTAGTAGCAATATTAACAATTGGATCAGCTTTTTGTCAAGATACAATTGTAACAATAAATAAAGAGGAAATAGTAGCTTTTAATTTAAAGCCTTCTAATGTCCCTACAAGCAACCAAAATGTGTGGGTTAAAGGTTATTACTATAACTCTGAATCAGGTGAAAGGCTAAACATAAAAGCTTCAGAAGTGCTGGATATAAAAATGTCTTTAAATCAAAAAGTCCCTACAAGTTTGGTAGTGAAAGAAACTAAAAAATCTTTCAATAACAACTTAAACCTTGGAGGTTACTATATAGAGAAAGGAGCCAAACTTAAAAATACATCTATAGTAATGAATTTAATTGCTGCTGGTATTTGTGGGTTAGCTTTAACTCAAGAAGAACCTGGTCAATTAATAGTAGTTGGGGGAGTTATATCTTTAGTTTCTTTACCAATTAATATAATGGGTAATAGCAAGATAGCTAAAGGAGGCAGATTGATTAAAAAGTTCAATTAAAAAAGATAACGTGTCCCAGTCTATGTGGCATAGGAGGAATCCCGATCATAGAACATCTCTTATCTTTTTAAAGATGTAACAATGTAATTGAGGAGCTGTGAAGCAGAATCAATAAAGCCTCTTGTTATATCATAACCATTTATAGTAGTGCGAACCTGGTAGCTACTATAGATGGTTTTAATATTAATATTAACCTAAAACAAATAAATATGAAAAAACTATTATTAATAACAGGGCTCATAATTGGCTCAATTGGCTCATTAGAAGCTCAAAATTTACATCTTACAGCAAGATATGGACAAATCCTTAATGAAGATTATACGGTAAGTAGTTCAAAAAGAGAAATAACTATGATCCACATTTATGGGGAAAGAAATTCAGTTGCAATTTCTACGCAAAAATCTTCAAATGTCTTTGAGGTAACAGGTTACTACAAACACAAAACTAATAACTCGTTAATGATAGTGTGTGAAGAAGGGTTGCTGATTTTTAAAATTTTCTACAAAGGAGAGACAAGTGAAATTGAAAGCGTATTAATGTCTATAGCTGAAGTAGAAGAGGGCGAAGGAAAAACTATTGTTAACTACTTAGACATAACTCAAATACATGAAGACTAAAAGAGATGAAATGGTTATAGAAATAGCCAACGAAGTAAGAAAGTTTGTGTTTGATAAATGTGAGGAGTATAACAAAAGTGTTCCAAAAGATGAATCAGTAGGAATGGCTGCAATATTAGCTAGAGCTGAGAATGATCACGCGGAAGCAAAAAGAGCTTATTACTCTGGAATTAGAAAAGCTAAACGTTAAATTAAAAAATTATGAAAAAAAGAATGACTTATAAAGCTACAATAATATTGTTGCTAACTACTTGTTTTACAATTGCAGTTATTTCTGCTTTTGTAAGTAATCAAACATTAGAGAACAACTTAAGACTATTGTCAATGTTAATTTGGCTTGTTGGTTGCTCTTTTATGGCGTTAACAGAACATGTATGGAAAAGATAAAATCATTAGCAATTAAAATCCTTGTTGGGTATTTAGGGTTAATATTGATGTTATCATTTTCAGCAATAGTTCTTAATTTACTATGCACCCAAAACACATTCAAAACGTCAGAAATAATTAACATGTTCTGGATTGATGGATTGTATTTTGGATGCATAAAAGCGATTAATGCTCATGTCATATTGGCATCATTGTGTTTGACAGCAATAATTCAAGCAAAAAGGCCTAATACCTAATTTACAAACTACCATATCGTCTAGAGGCTAAGACACTAAGTACAACGGTACTAGAAACGCAAGTTCAAATCCTGCTATGGTAGCAATTAATTATTGAAAAC
>Ga0228614_1000900_pt1 | contig 14578 bp, 10 predicted proteins | sample 15DmetaG_FD_190531 | JGI IMG/M metagenome (GOLD analysis project Ga0228614, IMG submission 190531) | Seawater microbial communities from Monterey Bay, California, United States - 15D | ecosystem: Environmental > Aquatic > Marine > Coastal | place: USA: California | collected 2016-10-13
CAAGATGCGCTTGTCGGGCAAGGCCCGGCCATTGCGCCAGAAAGGCCAATACGCAACCGGCGGCCAAAAACGCCAAGGCGCGATCTTCACGCGGGCCCGCTTGCAACAAATCGCTCACCACTTGGCCTGGCTTGGTGTAGCTTCTTACGATATTTCGCAACATTGACATGCTTAGCTGCGCCGCCGAGCCAGCCACGCCTCTAATTGCTCAAGCATAGTGGCTGACAATATGTCATTGTCAATTTCATCAAGCGCTTCTGCGAGAAACGCCAAAGTCAGCATATCCACCGCCAGCGGCGTGGGAACACCGCGCGAGCGCAGATAAAACAGCCCATCTTCATCAATCGCACCCGAGGTGGACCCATGCGAGCAAATCACGTCATCTGCGTAGATTTCCAGCTCAGGCTTGGCCAGAAATTGGCTGTCTTCATCCAGCAAAAGCGATTGGCTAATCTGATAACCATCGGTTTTTTGCGCGCCAGGTTTGACAAGGATTTTGCCTTGAAAAACGCCAACAGCCCCGTTCCGCAAGACTTTTTTGAACACCTGTCGGCTTTCGCAATTCACCGCATCATGAGTGATAAAAACCGTATCATCATGATGAAACGCCCCATCCCCCACGCAGGCTCCTGCAACATGCGCAACCGCATCATCACCCTTCAAGCTCAAAACGCAATCATTGCGGGTCAAAACGCCATTCACCGTTAAGGTAAATGATTTGAAAACGCTTTCCCGGCCCAAAGAAGCGAAGATGCTGCTGCAGCAGCGTTGTTCATGATCGCGGCCCTGCGCCCGTATGTGATGGAATTGCGCTTGATCCGCGACCTCAACCTCCATCACCAAATTGCTGCGCGCGGCGACAGGCCCGTTTTCAACCAACGTCAAAGACGCGTTTGGTTCAAGCTTGATCAGGTGGTGCAGCATCACATCGGATAGCGGATTTTCATGTCGGTACACGATATTTAAAATGGGCTTTACCGCAGCGGTGACATGGATCAATACACCATCGCTCGCAAACGCGGTGTTAAGCGCGGCCAAAGGCCGTTCCACCGGAACCTGCCCCTGCGCCTCTAAGGATCCATAAACCGGCTTTGCCCAATGCAGATCTAAATCTTGACAGGCGGCCAGCCGGTCGATTTGAACCCCAGAGCCAATCAAATCATCCGAAGCCTCGGGGTCAAACACCCCGTCAACGAACACAATTTTAAGGCGCTCGAGATCACCGCAAAGCGCCGCTTCGGGCAGACCTAAAACCTGAGCCGGCGCAGCCTCGGGCGCCACCAACGCCGCGGGGTTGGTATATTTCCAATATTCATCGCGCCGGTCGGGCAATCCCATCGCATTTAAAGTGTTGAGCGCCGCAGCTCGGGCCGAAGCACTCCAGCCCGTATCGATTGGCTGCATCCTAGATAGACGCGCCTCTAATGCACCTAGTTTGACTTGTGGCAAGGCCATTAAGCAACCTCCGCCAAAATATCAGAGTAACCGTTATTCTCCACTTCCAGCGCCAATTCGGGACCACCAGTTTTTACGATCCGCCCGTTTGCCATGATGTGAACAACATCCGGTTTGATATGATCCAGCAAACGTTGATAATGCGTGATCACCAAAAAGCCACGGCCTTCGTGGCGCAGAGCATTCACGCCTTCGGCGACCAGTTTCATCGCATCCACATCCAACCCGCTATCGGTTTCATCCAAAATACACATTTTGGGTTCCAACATCGCCATTTGCAAAATCTCATTGCGTTTTTTCTCACCCCCAGAAAACCCAACATTCACTGGCCGTTTCAGCATATCTGCATCGATTTTCAGGGTTTTCGCCTTGGCGCGGACAAGTTTCAAAAACTCGGCAGCGCTCATTTCTTCTTCGCCCCGTGCCTTGCGTTGGGCGTTCACCGCGGTGCGTAGAAACGTCATATTTCCAACGCCAGGGATTTCAACCGGGTATTGGAAGGCTAAAAACAAGCCGGCAGCCGCGCGCTCTTCAGGGTCCATTTCAAGCAGATCAACCGAATCTAATGCCGCGCTTCCGCCCGTCACCTCATAGCCATCCTTACCGCTTAAGACATAAGACAAAGTGGATTTTCCAGATCCGTTCGGCCCCATGATCGCGTGCACTTTGCCCGCTTCAACCGTTAAATTCACGCCTTTTAAAATTTGCTTATCTTCTTCTTCCAACGACACGTGAAGATCTTTAATTTCTAACATCTCTTACCTCAAATTGATTGATTAACGGGTTTGTTCTTCCACTCTGACACACCCGATCTAACGTTTTCATCGCACGCAGCTTGCCCCGGATCGCCACAACGGCGCGGCTAGCCCACCGAGCCTTCCAGACTGATCGCAACCAATTGCTGCGCTTCCATCGCAAACTCCATCGGCAAAGCCTGCAAAACATCTTTACAAAAGCCATTCACAACCAGCGCGACAGCCTCTTCTTCATCCATTCCGCGCTGTCGACAATAAAACAGCTGATCATCATCAACCTTTGACGTGGTCGCTTCATGCTCAACGCGCGAAGAATTGTTCTTCACCTCGATGTAAGGCACCGTATGCGCCCCGCATTTATCACCGATCAACAGACTATCGCATTGCGTATAATTACGGCTGTTTTTGGCCTTGGGATGCATTGAAACCTGCCCACGGTAGGTGTTTTGCGCCACGCCTGCAGAGATCCCCTTCGAGACAATCCGAGATTTTGTGTTTTTACCCAAATGGATCATTTTTGTGCCAGTATCCGCCTGCTGGTGATTGTTCGCGATCGCGATCGAATAAAACTCGCCCTGGCTTTCATCACCGCGTAGAATGCAAGAGGGGTATTTCCAAGTCACGGCCGACCCGGTTTCAACCTGCGTCCACATGACTTTGGCGCGATCGCCGCGGCAATCTGCACGTTTGGTCACAAAGTTGTAAATGCCACCTTTGCCTTCCTCATCGCCCGGGAACCAGTTTTGAACCGTCGAATATTTAATTTCGGCATCTTCTAGCAACACCAACTCAACGACCGCCGCGTGCAATTGCGTGGTGTCCCGCTTGGGGGCCGTGCAGCCCTCCAGATAGCTGACATAGGCGCCCTTATCGGCGATGATCAGTGTGCGTTCAAACTGACCGGTATTTTCCGCATTGATGCGAAAATAGGTAGACAGCTCCATCGGGCAGCGCACGCCCGGTGGAATGTAAACGAATGAACCATCCGAAAATACAGCGCTGTTCAACGTGGCATAGTAATTGTCAGACACCGGCACAACCGAGCCAAGATATTGGCGCACCAATTCGGGGTAGTCTTTGATCGCTTCGGAGATCGAACAGAAGATCACACCCGCTTTTTTCAGCTCTTCTTTAAACGTGGTGCCCACAGAGACGCTGTCAAACACCGCATCAACTGCCACTTTACGGCCCTCGGCGGGAACCTCTTGATCGGATTCCACTCCGGCCAAGATCATTTGTTCCTTCAACGGAATCCCCAGCTTTTCATACGTTGCCAAAAGCTTTGGATCCACCTCATCCAGCGATTTTGGCTTTTCAATCATTGATTTGGGGCGCGCGTAATAATATTGATCCTGAAAATCTATTTTCGGGTAGCTGACCATCGCCCAATCCGGCTCTTGCATTTGCTCCCAGCGGGCAAAAGCTTGCAAACGCCACTCGGTCATCCAGTCCGGTTCATCATTCTTTTCCGAGATCAGCCGCACGATATCAGGGTTCACGCCTTTCGGGGCGTATTCCATTTCAATCTCGGTATCCCACCCGTATTTATAGGCACCGCCAACTTCGCGCACCGCGTCAACAGTTTCCTGATCGACACCCTCTTTGACGTCTATTTGATCCAAAGCAGCCATTTTGGCCTCCTTATTATTGGCTAGGCGCTACGGCGGCGACCTTGTAACCGATGTTGATGAGCGCCCCAAACCTCGACAAAGCGCTCGATATCTTCTTGTTTATTCTGCGGCCCCAAACTCACTCGAAGCGCGCAGGCTGCTTGCTCAGCTGAAAACCCCATGGCTTGCAAAACCCGGCTGCGTTTTACTTTTCCGCTCGAACAGGCAGAGCCTGCAGAGACTGAAAACCCCGCCAAATCCATTTGCATCACTTGGGTTTCCCCGCGCCAACCCTCCGAAATCATGTAACTCGTATTGGGCAATCTGCGACCACCCTGACCTACAAAAATAGTCTCCGAAGCGGATTGTGCAACCGCCTTTTCTAGAATGTTTCTAAGTTTTTCAACTTGCTCCCAAACGCCATCGGCCAAGTCGCGCTGTGCGGCCTCGGCCGCGGCGCCAAAACCGGCGATTCCAATCACGTTTTCAGTGCCCGAACGGCGGCCCATTTCTTGCCCACCGCCTTTGATTTGCGCTGCGACCTCGGTTCCGCGCTTAACGATCAATGCGCCAACGCCTTTGGGCCCACCAATTTTATGCGCAGAGACAAGCGCCATAGTGGCGCCGCTCCAGTGAAACGCAACGGGAAGTTTTCCAAACGCCTGCGTCATATCGCACAGCGCCAAACCATCGGGCAATTGCTGCAGAATGCCCGTTTCAGAATTTGCCAATTGCAGCGCCGTTGCCCCGGGCGCTTGGCAAGCCACCCCGCCATCTAAGCCGCAACTCAAATCGCTCTGACACCATGAGGACACGGCTTCATGCTCAATATCCGCGCAGCGAATGCCGCGTCCGGTCAGCGCCAATCCCGCCGCTTCAGTGGCGCCGGATGTAAAGATAACATCCGCGCCCTGCGCGCCCAGTGCCGCGGCAACCTGCTGGCGGGCTGTTTCCACTATAGCGCGCGCCTGACGCCCTTCAGCATGCACCGAAGATGGGTTTCCCGCAAGCGCCATGGCGTGCACCATAGCCTCGCGCGCCTCTTCGCGCAGCGGTGCACTGGCGTTATAATCTAAGTAAACCCGGTTCATTCCTCATCAACCAATGACAAAAACGAAGGAATCGCCGGACATGGCATAAGATCATTCTCGATCACATCCGATAAACGGGTCTGGTGCAAAAATACGTATACATGCGCGCTCAACCCCTCCCACAGGCGGTTGGTTAGTGATTGCGCGCGGCTGCCAGAAAGCCCCCCAGTGGCGCCCGCGCCTTTATGCATGGCATCCAGCTTTTCATCGACCGCCGACAAAACATCAATAATCCGCATCTCATGGGGCGATTTGCCCAATTTGTAGCCACCGCCCGGCCCCCGAACAGATTGTACCAAACCAGAGCGCCTTAATTTTACAAACAGCTGCTCCAAATAAGCCAACGAGATGTTCTGACGCTTGGAAATATCAGCCAATGTCACCAGCGCGTCCTGCGGTTGCAAGGCGATATCGGACAAAGCGACCATTGCATATCTGCCTTTCGTGCTGAGTTTCATCGTTTCATCCCGCAAATTGATTGACCTGCATTGCTGCACAGACTATCTGCAACCCCAATCAAACGCCGCAGAGCAATTTAGAATAGTTCTAATATGGTTGATATAAACTGTCAACAATAAGCCGCCGGCGCCAAGGAGAGAAAAAAGCGTATGCCTGAGGTAATTTTTCCCGGTCCTGAAGGTCGTCTTGAAGGCCGCTATCATCCGCAAAAAGATCGCGATGCGCCTATCGCCATCGTTTTACATCCGCATCCGCAATTTGGCGGCACGATGAACAATAAGGTCGTCTATAATTTGCATTACGCATTTTACAATATGGGTTTTACCGTTCTACGCTTTAATTTTCGGGGTGTCGGGCGCAGCCAAGGCGAGTATGATCAAGGCGTTGGTGAATTAAGCGATGCGGCCGCGGCGCTCGATTACCTTCAATCGATGAATAACAACTCAAAACATTGTTGGGTTGCAGGGTTTAGCTTTGGCGCATGGATTGGCATGCAATTGTTAATGCGCCGCCCCGAAATTACCGGTTTCATTTCCGCCTCCCCCCCCGCCAACATGTACGACTTCTCATTTTTGGCGCCCTGCCCGTCTTCTGGTTTAATCATCAATGGCACCGAAGATCGGATTGCCCCGCCCGCCGACACGGTTGGGCTGGTTGAAAAACTGCATGAACAAAAAGGCATTACCATCACGCATACGGAACTTGAGGGATCAGGGCATTTCTTTGAGGACCGGCACATGGATGACATGATCGGCCACGTCTCGTCATATGTGAAGCGCCGTCTCACAGAGACGAGCCGTTAGCACATTACTCCAAAACGGCCCAACGCATGGCAGGATGCTCAGGGCGCTTAAGGTTTTGGGCTGTCCACGGGCTTGGGCTTGGCTTTCGCCGCTAAATCTTTTGCAATAGCAAAAGAGCCCTTGATCTTATCACTGATTTTTGTCCAATCGCGCCGCACAACCAATTTGTTATCTTTAATCTTTGCCAAACCGCGTTGATCTTGAATGAACTCAACAAGGCCTTCAGGGGCGGCAAATTTATTATTGTGAAATTGCAAAACAGCGCCTTTTGGGCCCCCATCCAGCTTGGCGATACCCGCGCGTTTGCACATTGCCTTTATCCGCACAACCAATAACAGCGTATTGACCTCGCGGGGCAAGGCGCCGAACCGATCGATGAGTTCGGCGGCAAAACCTTCCAACTCCACTTTCGTGCTAAGCCCAGAAAGCCGGCGATACAGCCCGAGCCGCACATCGAGATCCGGGACAAAACTCTCTGGTATCAGCACCGAAACGCCCAAATTGATTTGCGGGGCCCATTGATCATCACCGTCAGACAAGCCCTCTAATTGGCCCGATTTGATCTTTGAAATCGCCTCTTCAAGCATATTTTGATAGAGCTCATAGCCCACATCGCGCATTTGTCCGGATTGCTCTTCCCCCAGTAGATTGCCCGCGCCGCGGATATCCAAATCCTGCGAGGCCAAAGTAAACCCCGCCCCTAAAGAATCTAATGAGCCCAACACCCGCAGCCGTTTGCTGGCCGTGTTGGTTAATTTAACCCGGGGCTTGGTGGTCAAAAACGCATAAGCGCGGGTTTTAGAACGCCCAACTCGACCGCGAATTTGGTAAAGCTGGGCCAGACCAAACATATCCGCGCGATGCACAACCATGGTATTCGCGCTTGGAATATCCAAGCCCGATTCAACGATCGTTGTGGCGAGCAAAATATCATATTGGCGATCATAAAACGCATTCATGCGCCGATCCAGCTCACCTGCAGCCATTTGACCATGCGCAACCACATAGGTCAGCTCGGGTAACTGTTCTTGCAAAAAGGCCTCGATTTCGGGCAAGTCGCTGACCCTGGGCACCACGTAAAAGGACTGACCACCGCGATAATGTTCCCGCAAAAATCCTTCGCGAATGGTCACGGCATCAAATTCACTGACATAGGTGCGAATGGCCAAGCGATCCACGGGCGGCGTGCCGATGATCGACAGATCGCGCACCCCAGAAAGGGACAATTGCAACGTACGCGGGATCGGCGTGGCGGTCAGAGTTAAAACATGAATGTCAGAGCGCATCTGCTTCAGCCGTTCTTTATGCTGCACCCCAAAATGTTGTTCTTCGTCAATAATCAGTAGCCCTAAATTCTGGAATTTGATCGATTTGGCGAGCAAGGCATGCGTGCCCACAACAATATCAACGGTTCCGTCGCTAATACCATCGCGCGTGGCTTGCGCCTCTTTGTTCGAAACAAATCGCGATAATTGGCGCACGTGTAATGGAAAGCCGCGAAACCGCTCGGCAAAGCTTTGCGCGTGTTGACGCGCCAGCAACGTGGTAGGCGCGATCACGGCGACTTGCGTGCCTGACATCGCGGCAACAAAGGCCGCCCGCAAAGCCACTTCGGTTTTGCCAAACCCCACATCCCCGCAAATCAACCGATCCATGGGCGCGCCCGATGTTAAATCATCTACGACATCTCCGATTGCCATCAGCTGGTCGTCGGTTTCCTGATAGGGAAAGCGCGCACAAAACGCATCCCAACTGCCGGGCGGCGGTTCTAAAATCGGCGCTTTTCGCAAAGCCCGTTCGGCAGCAACGCGGATCAACCGATCAGCCATATCGCGAATACGTTGCTTGAGCTTGGCCTTTTTGGCCTGCCAGGCCCCCCCACCCAATTTATCCAAAAGGCCTTCGTCATGGCCATATTTACTAAGCAATTCAATATTTTCAACGGGCAGATAGAGACGCGCGCTTTCCGCATATTCCAACACCAGACATTCATGCGCCGCCCCCGCCGCCGTCACCAATTCAAGCCCGTGATAGCGGCCGATCCCATGATCGACATGCACCACCAAATCACCCGCAGATAAGCTTTGCGTCTCGGTCAAAAAATTTTCAGCTTTGCGGCGCTTTTTGGCGCTGCGCACCAAACGGTCCCCCAAAATATCTTGTTCGGAAATGACCGTGAAATCGGGGGTTTCAAAGCCATGTTCAAGCCCCCAAACCGTGACGTAAAGCCCCGCATCGCCAATTTGCGCCCGGGTGTTTATTTTGACAGGATCGCCAAACCCTTCATCGCTGACCAATCCACTTAAGCGTTCACAAGAGCCGTCGGAATAGCTTGCTAAAATCACGGGGCCAATCGCTGATTTTTTCTGAATATGCTGACATAATGTATTGAAAAGGCTTACCGTTTCCTGTTGGCGCTCTGGCGCAAAATTACGCCCCATACGCCCTTGCGCGTCAATCACACCCGGCCCGCTGGCCTGCGCCAAAGGATGCAATTTTAACACTTTATGCCCGTTTAAACTGGCCGCCCACGCCGCGTCATCTAAATACAGCGCCGTTGGCGTGACCGGTTTGTAAACGGAATCCAAGCGTTGCTTGGCCTGCATCGCCAATTTACGCGTTTCATATTGGTCCTCAATACCTTCCCAACGCGCCAGTCGCGCGGGCTCCAATTGGTCATCAAAGCTCACGCAAACCTCTGGGAGGTAATCGAACAGGCTTTCCAAATGCGCGTGAAAAAACGGCAACCAATGTTCAAACCCTTGAACCTTTTGGCCTGCACTTATCGATTCATACAACGGATCATCGCTGCGGGCTGCCCCGAATTCGCTACGGTAATTTTGACGAAACCGGGTGATTGCCGCCTCATCCAAAATCACTTCCGAGACGGGCGATAATTCAATCTCAGATAATGTTTCAGTTGTGCGTTGACTGACCGGATCAAACCGACGCGCCCCATCCAATACATCCCCGAACAAATCCAAACGAATTGGGCCCAAATCACCCGGAGGATAAATATCGATAATCCCACCGCGAATGGCGTAATCTCCGGGCTCCAGCACCGTCGGCGCCTTAGAAAAACCCATACGAACCAAAAAAGAACGCAGCGCCTCTTCATCGATTGGCCGGCCGACCTCGGCCCGAAATGCCGCATCGCGCAACACCTGGCGCGCCGGTAAGCGCTGCATCGCCGCATTCAGCGTGGTAAGCAAGATGAATTGTTTGGGCATGCCATGCACAAGCCCGGCCAATGTGGCCATCCGACGGGCTGAAATATCCGCATTCGGCGATACCCGGTCATAGGGCAAACAATCCCAAGCGGGAAACTCTATCACGGGCATGTCAGGTGCAAAAAACCGCACCGCTTCGGCAAAGGCCGCCAACCTCTTATCATCCCGCGCAATATGCATAAGAGGGCGCCCATCTCGCTGCATTTGGCGCAAAATAATATCTGCGTCAAACCCCTCTGGTACGCCCCCAATTGTTACGGTGTTGGCCATCATTCAAACCTTGTTGCGCAAAAAGTAAACCATCCGGCTTTTTTCATAGGACCAGCTTATTTATATTGAAAATCATCCCCCAGAACGCCGTCAGAAAAAGCGTGAGCACGCCGATACAAAACGTCCAAAACCGGATCCATCGGAGTTTTATGTAGACCTGCGCGAAATCGGGCTGGGCGCCGGTAATACTGCGGGCAAAGCGCAAGCGCAAGAGCAAGACGGGCCAAAGCGGCACCACCAAAAGGAATAAAGCCTGCAGCGCCTCATTGCTATATCCAAAGGCTGCCACCGCCCAAAACCCCACCGCGAATCCAGCCCCCAAGGCCAAGCCCAAGCGCACAGCAGCAATCGCGGGGGGGGCCACACGCTGCGCCTGCGCAAACAGCCGAATTAAAGCTTCCTCTTGCGCCTCCGCATCAGCCTTTGACGCGCGCTGTAAATCGGAAAAAGGAACGCCCAGGATATATTGGCTGGTCACCGCCCAAAAAAGCACAAGGATAACCCAGAACCAAACACTGGTAAAAGCCGTAAAATCAAGGTTATCAATGAGTAGCACGATAATTTTCTCTGGGTTACGGCGAATAAGCGCATCGAATGGGCAGCGCTTTAAGCGCAATCAATCTCTTGCTCGGCTGCTTGTTACATGCCACGATGTGGCCGGTCAACTGGAGGATCATAATGGCAACGAACCCAATCGCAGCATTTCCCGCCAGCCGCTTTCGCCGCGCGCGGCAATCGGCAGCCACGCGCGCGCTCATCCGCGAGAACACGTTGAGCGTGGGAGATCTAATCTGGCCGGTATTTGTCTGCGATGGTCAAAATATCGAGCAACCCGTGGCCTCGATGCCGGGGGTTTTCCGGCGCAGCGTTGACAAAGTGGTCGAGGCGGCAAAATGGGCTGCTGGCTTGGGAATTCCGGCAATTTGCCTCTTTCCTTATACGGATCCCGCGCTGAAAACGCAGGATTGCGCTGAAGCGTGGAACCCAGAAAACCTTTCAAATCGGGCCACGCGCGCGATCAAGGCCGCCGTGCCAGAGATCGCCATTATGACCGATGTCGCGTTGGACCCCTATAATATCAACGGCCATGACGGTTTTGTTGTCGATGGCAAAGTGGAAAACGATTCAACGCTTGAAGCGCTTGTAAAACAGGCGCTCTCGCAAGCGGAAGCCGGCGCAGATATCATTGGGCCCTCGGATATGATGGATGGCCGCATTGGGGTCTTGCGCCAGGCGCTTGAGCAGGCCGGCCATCAAGATGTTATACTTCTGTCTTATGCGGCAAAATTTGCCAGCGGGTTTTACGGCCCATTTCGCGACGCGGTCGGCGCTGCGGGTGCCTTAAAGGGCGATAAATCCACCTATCAAATGGATCCAGCCAATTCAGATGAGGCGCTGCGCCAAGTGGCCAGAGACCTCTCCGAGGGCGCCGATATGGTTATGATCAAACCAGGCATGCCTTACTTGGATATCTGCCGACGGGTCAAAGATGAATTTGGCGCCCCAACATATGCATATCAAGTGTCGGGCGAATACGCGATGTTGCAAGGCGCGATCGAAAATGGTTGGCTTGATGGTGATAAGGTCATTTTGGAAAGCCTGATGGCCTTTAAACGCGCAGGCTGTGACGGTATCTTAACCTATTACGCGCCCTATGCGGCCCAAAAACTCAAGGGAATGTGAGCGAAATCTAGGATGACAAACTGCGTAAGACAGGCTAGAGACTGAGGCAACCCGGTACCACTATAAATCGAGCAAAATGAAATGAACAAGCTGACCTCAAAATTACGTCTCTTTGCAAGCCTTTCTGCCGCAGTCGTTATGTTAAACGGCTGCACGGCGGCGCTTGTTGATACCGAGGCTTTAAAGGCAGAAGCCGAATATTTAAAAGAAGATGCCACCAAAATTGACGCCAGAGTAGACGCCACGCTCGAGCAGCTTTATCAAACCCATCCCCATACGCAAGACTTAAGCCAACGCGCCGCGGGTATGTTGGTCATGCCGCTGATAACCGAGGCCAGTTTTGGCTTTGGCGGCTCTTACGGGCGCGGGGCACTGCGCGCGAAAGGAGAGACGGTCGAATATTATTCTATGGCCTCCGCCGGCTATGGCTGGCAGTTCGGCGCGCAACAATATGCGCATGCGTTGTTTTTCATGAGCTCGAAAGCGTTAGACGATTTTCGCAATTCCGACGGTTGGACCGTAGGCGGCGATATTGATTATGCGTTTCAGGGCGATGGTGAGTCGCTCCGGCTTGACACCACCACGCTGAATGCCCCCGTGATCGCGGTGGTTTTTGGCCAAGCCGGTCTGAAATTCGGAGTCAGCCTAGAAGGGGCAAAATACACGCGCATTCTGCCCTAAATCTTGCAGAAATTACCGTCTTTGACCGAATGAAACAGCCTCTGCCATTGCGCAGTATATGGTTGTTCTGCTAAGGTTAAATCACAAGATTTAGATTAGGCATCGAAAAGAGCAGTTTATTTGACCGACACGCCAGAAACCCCCGAAGCCACCGAAGAAACGCCCCCGCAACGCGCTGTCTATGACGGGCCCAGCGTTTCGATCGCGGAGGAAATGAAAACCGCGTATCTTGACTACGCGATGAGCGTGATCGTCAGCCGCGCGATCCCGGATCTGCGCGATGGATTAAAGCCGGTGCATCGCCGGATTTTATACGCCATGCATGAAACCGGCAATACGCATGATAAATCCTATCGCAAATCAGCCCGCCCCGTGGGGGACGTCATGGGTAAATATCACCCGCATGGCGACAGCGCGATTTACGATGCTTTGGTGCGCATGGCGCAAGATTTCTCAATGTCGCTGCCGCTGCTGGATGGTCAGGGCAATTTTGGCTCTATGGACGGAGATAATGCCGCCGCAATGCGCTATACCGAAGTGCGCATGGACAAGCCGGCCTCATTCTTATTGGCCGATATCGATAAGGATACGGTCAATTTTCAAGATAATTACGATGGCAAAGACCGCGAGCCAACCGTGCTTCCAGCCCGATTTCCAAATATGCTGGTCAATGGCGCGGGGGGCATTGCCGTTGGCATGGCAACCAACATCCCGCCGCATAACTTGGGCGAAGTGATCGATGCCACTTTGGCTTTGATCGAGAATCCCGACCTCACCAGCGAAGAATTAATGGGTTATGTACCGGGGCCCGATTTTCCGACCGGCGGCATCATGCTTGGCCGTTCGGGCGCGCGCAAAGCGTATTTAGAGGGGCGCGGCAGCGTTATTATCCGTTCGAAAACCCGCGTCGAAGAAATTCGAAAAGACCGATTTGCCATCATCATTGATGAAATCCCTTATCAAGTAAACAAAGCCGCGATGATTGAAAAAATCGCAGAACAGGTGCGCGAAAAGAAACTCGAAGGCATCTCGCATGTGCAGGATGAAAGCGACCGGGTCGGGGTTCGGGTTGTGATCGAATTGAAACGCGATGCAACCGCAGAGGTTGTTTTGAACCAACTATTTCGCTTCACCCCGATGCAAACCTATTTTGGCTGCAATATGTTGGCCTTAAACGGGGGGCGGCCGGAACAATTGACGCTGCGATCGTTCTTAACCAATTTCATCGCCTTTCGCGAAGATGTTGTGGCGCGCAGAACCGCGTTTGAGCTGCGCAAAGCGCGCGAACGCAGCCATATTCTATGCGGGCTGGCCGCGGCCGTTTCAAACGTTGATGAAGTTGTAGCGACCATTCGCAGCTCGGTTGACGCCGCCGATGCGCGCGCCAAATTGATGACGCGGGCATGGCCGGCAGAAGAGATACTTGAATATATTAAACTAATCGATGATCCGACCCATCCTGTGAATGCAGATGGCACCTATCATTTATCAGAGGTACAAGCCCGCGCGATCCTTGAATTGCGCCTTCAACGCCTGACCCAAATCGGGGTAAAAGAAGTAACCGATGAATTGCAAGAATTGGCGGGAAAAATCCGCGAATATCTAGAAATTCTAGGCTCGCGTGACCGTATTATGGCGATCATCACGGATGAGCTAAACAGCGTGAAAGAGCAATTTGCGGTTCCGCGCCGTACAGAGATTATCGAATGGTCCGGGGATCTGGATGACGAGGATCTGATTGAGCGCGAAGATATGGTGGTGACGATCACCTCGGGGGGCTATATCAAACGCACCCCATTGGTGGATTTTCGCGCCCAGCGTCGCGGCGGCAAAGGCCTGTCAGGCATGCAAACCAAAGATGAAGATTTGGTCACCTCGCTCTTCGTGGCAAATACCCATACCCAATTGTTGTTTTTTACGACCGATGGCATGGCCTATAAGCTGAAAACCTGGCGCCTGCCCCAAGGCGGGCGTACCTCAAAGGGCAAGGCTGTAGTGAATATTCTGCCCATTCCAACCGGAGTTTCGATCGCTGCAATCATGCCGGTTGATATCCCCGAAGAGGAATGGGAAAACGTGCAAATCATTTTTGCGACATCGGCTGGCGATGTGCGCCGCAATGCGCTGTCTGATTTCACCAATGTCCGCGCCAATGGTAAGATTGCCATGGATCTGCCAGAGAATGTAGAGCTGGTAAACGCGCGCATCGCAACTCAAGACGATGATGTGATGTTGGTCACCAAATCAGGCCGGGCGATCCGCTTTTCAACCAACGCGGTGCGGGTTTTCAAGGGGCGCAAATCCACCGGTGTGCGCGGCGTGCGCCTCACCGGTGATGATTGCGTTGTCTCAATGTCGATCCTACGCCATTTTGAAGCCAGCTCAGATGAGCGCGCCGCCTATCTCAAGATGCGCCGCGCCGTCGCGGGAATGGTTGATGACGAAGGAGCTGGCACTGAGGATGAAGAGGTCAGCGCCAATGCAACCATAAGCCCAGAACGCTATGCCGAAATGTCAGCTGCCGAGAACCTGATCTTAACG
>Ga0228614_1000912_pt1 | contig 14425 bp, 16 predicted proteins | sample 15DmetaG_FD_190531 | JGI IMG/M metagenome (GOLD analysis project Ga0228614, IMG submission 190531) | Seawater microbial communities from Monterey Bay, California, United States - 15D | ecosystem: Environmental > Aquatic > Marine > Coastal | place: USA: California | collected 2016-10-13
ATAAAAAAACAAAATCCTGTGATTGTAATCACAGGAATTCTGCACTTTTAAAAATATATTTATAAGTAATTGATTTTATTTTTTTTTAGAAAAAATAAATACTCGTTTCGTTATCTAAGTCAATCATTTCAACTTTTATACGATACCCATTTCTTGAGAGGCTATCTAATAGATTAACAGCTTCGGATGCAGTTTCTACATTCTTCCCGTTAATTTTAGTAATTATATAACCTTTTACGCTAGAAGGACTTTCATCCGATAAACCATCTCTAATTATTTTTGCCCCTTTGGGATCGTCTGTTAATTCTAGGCCATATGATCTTGATATGAAACGCTCTATTCTTTTAATTAAACTTACTGATTTTGTAAAAATTTTACCATTTCTATCTATTGTTAATTCAACAGATTCTCCCGGCCTTTTTGCAGATAGTTGACCAGTTAGTTCGGAAAATTTAGAAATTTTTACATCATTTATTTTCACAATGATATCTCCTTTAGCTAAACCTGCTTTTTCTGCATTACTACCCTCAGCAAAATCTCCAATTCTAACCCCTTCAATATCATCCTCTCTTAAGTCAGGCACAAAACCGATAATGGCCTCCTGTACCTTACCAAACTCAAGGATATCATCAATTATTTTTTTTGTAATGTTTGATGGCACTGCAAAAGAGTATCCAATATAAGAACCTGAATTTGTTGAAATAGCAGTGTTAATACCCACCAATTCACCTCTAGAATTTACAAGAGCACCTCCACTATTACCGGGATTAACAGCAGCGTCTGTTTGGATAAATGAGTCTGTTGAGTAATTTCCTTGTAAATCTCTACCTTTTGCACTTACTATTCCTGCAGTTACAGTAGACGTTAAGTTGTATGGATTACCAACTGCCAAAACCCATTCTCCAATTTTGAGGTTATCAGAATCTGAGAAAGGAATGTAAGGTAATAGATCAGTAGCTTCAATTTTTAACAAAGCAATATCATTTTTTGAATCTGTCCCAATAAGTTCAGCTTTATATTTTTTTCGATTATTTAAGGTTATTTCTAAATCTGACGCACCTTCTATAACATGATTATTAGTTACAATATATCCGTCTGATGAAATAATGACACCACTTCCTGTACCAACTTGTTGCTTCCTTTTTGAACCATTAAATAAATCTGCAATAGAATTTATTCTAGATGTAATTGCTGTATTTTTAACATGAACAACCGCATGAACTGATTTTTCAGCTGCTTCTGTGAAATTTGTTGGAGCATATGTTGCAGTATTTAATTCAAATGCTGAAGAATTGTAATTGGTTTGAAGTGTTTGAATAGGAGTTTGATGAGTCTCAGTAGTAAGTTGAGCACTCTCAAAAAAAGAAATGTACCCAAGTAAAGATACCAAGCCCCCAAGAATAGCTGTGGCTAAAAAACCAAGATTTTTTTTCATTTTTTTTAAAATTTATGTTCTAATCAAAAATAATATTTTTTTTATTTTTTTTATTAAACTTAACAATTCTTAACTCATTTTAACCCTCTTTTAACAAAAGTAAGTTTGGGAGCTTTTACGTATATTTGGAGGCTATGACTATGACCTTTCATAAATATCAAGGAACCGGAAATGACTTTATCATTTTTGATAATAGAGCACTTTCTTTTCCAAAAAATAATAGTAAGTTTATTTCAACTTTATGCGATAGACATTTTGGAATTGGTGCAGATGGGTTAATTCTTTTAGAGAATGATGAAAGCTCAAATTTTAAAATGATTTATTTTAATGCAGATGGTAATGAAAGTACCATGTGTGGAAACGGTGGTAGATGTATCGTTGCATTTGCAAAAAAATTACAACTATTTGAAACAAAAAGTAAATTTTCTGCAATTGATGGTATTCATTATGCAGAAATTAACAACCATCAAGTATCACTTCAAATGATAGATGTAAATGAAATTAAAGTTTTTGGAGATTCAATATTCACTAATACTGGTTCACCACATCATATTGAAATTGTTGATAATTTAGAGGGGTTTCCTGTAGTTGAACAAAGTAGAAAAATTATAAACAAGCATTACCAAACTGAGGGTTGTAATATAAATTTTGTTGAGCAACTCAATAATGAAACTTTTAAAGTAAGAACCTATGAGCGAGGTGTTGAAGATGAAACTCTTGCCTGTGGTACAGGTGTAACTGCTGTTGCAATTGGCATGCATTTTAATAAGAAATCTTCAAGTAATCGAATGGAAATGATTGTTTCAGGTGGTCGTTTAGAAGTTCAATTTGAAGAACATAAAAGAAAGTATACCAATATCATATTAACTGGACCTGCAACATTTGTTTTTGAAGGAAAAATAACTCTACCATGATAATTTTGCACGGAAAAAAAGTCAGATTAAGAGCGATTGAACCTGAAGATTTAGATTTTTTATATACTATAGAAAATGACACTAACTTTTGGAAAGTTAGCAATACTCAAGTACCTTTTTCCAGATTTCTTTTGAAGCAGTATATAGAAAATTCTCATCAAGATATTTATGAAGCCAAACAATTACGATTAATTATCGAAGAAATAAAAACTAGTAAAGCAATTGGAATGATTGATTTATTTGATTTTAATCCACAACACCATAGAGCAGGAATTGGTATTTTAGTTGATAAAAAATATCAAAAAGTTGGGTTTGCCTCAGATGCATTGTCAATTTTAATACCCTACTGTTTCAAAGTATTGAATCTTCATCAAATTTTTGCTAATATTATTCCAGACAATCATCAAAGTATTGCTTTATTTTCAGGTTTTAATTTTAATAAAATTGGAGAAAAAAAAGATTGGCTTTTTATTAATGGAGCCTTCAAAGATGAATTTATATTTCAATTGATAAATGAATAAACAAAAAATTCTTTTACTCATTTTAACAACCACTATTTTAAGTGGGGTTTTGTGCTATAATTTTTATCAGTCTATTTATGGTGAGTTTATTACTAAAGATTGTTCAGTTTTCATCGGATCCTTTGATACTATGAATACTATTCAAAAAAACCTATCTAAAAGTCTACAAAACGAACAAAATTCTGATACCTACGAAATACCTAAATTTAATTGGTTAGCTAATCAAAAAAAATTTTTAAAACCAAAGGCAGGAAAATATGTTTTAACCAAAGGCATGTCTTTAAATGATGTGATTAATCTTCTAAGGAGCGGCAATCAAACTCCTGTAAAAGTTTCTTTTAACAATCAAGACACACTTGAAAAATTTTCAGGACGGATAGCATCACAAATAGAAGCAGATTCAATTACTATTTTAGAAGTGTTCAAAGATTCTGTGTTTTTAAGTGAGAATAAACTTACTAAGGCCTCTGTTTTAGGAATCATGATTCCTAACACATATGAATTTTACTGGAATGTATCTGCAGAGAATTTCAGAAATAAGCTATTAAAAGAATATAATAAGTTTTGGAATAAAGAAAGATTAACTAAAGCATCATCTTTAAAATTGTCTAAACAAGAAGTAATGACTTTAGCTTCTATTGTTCAAAAAGAAACCGTAAAAATTATTGAAAGACCAATTGTAGCAGGCCTTTATTTAAATAGAATTAAAAGAGGTATTCCCTTACAATCAGATCCTACAATAATATACATGTTAAAGAGAAAAAACGGAATGGATTTTCAGGTAAAAAGAGTTTTATATAAAGATTTAAAAATATCATCTCCTTTTAATACCTATCTAAATAAAGGCTTACCTCCAAACTTGATTGCTATGCCAGATATATCATCAATAGATGCAGTATTAAATTATAAAAAACATAACTATATATATATGTGTGCTAGTGTTACAAAGTTTGGTTTCCATGAATTTACGAGTACTTTATCCCAGCACAATAGAAATGCACTTAGATACCAACGATGGTTAAACAAAAAGGGTATCAATAGATAATATTTTTAAAATTTTAGTTGATTTGTTTCTAAAAAAGAAAATATAAATTAATGTCTTTTTATTTATCGATTCCTTAAAATAATTGGCTACACACCCTAATATTCCTATAAAAAAAGAAAAAAAATTTAATTATTTATAATTTATAATAATCAAAATAAACTGATTATCAGTATATTATATATAAATTGTATCTTTGCACCCGCTTAATAGAAAGATTTTAAGATATTAAAAGAATTATATTTTTTTTAGTTTTATTTTTAGGGTTTGTTAATGCTACTAAAAGCCCTGAATACTATAGGTTCCCAGAAGAGAACTCAACATCGTTAGTTTTGAGACCAAATACTCAAAATTCAATCAGCATTCTACATTTAAATAAAAATTTTGTTGGATTTAAAGAGGCCTTAGCTTTTAAAGAATCTCAAGGAAAGTATAGAGTAATAAATACATTAGGATATCTAGGAAAATATCAATTTGGTTCAACAACATTAGAGCGTTTTAACATATATAACACTACACATTTTTTACATAACCCAGAATTACAAGAACAAGTATTCATTGCATATTGTAAGGTAAATAAATGGATTCTAAGAAAAGATATTAAAAGAAGTGTTGGAAAAACTATAAATGGTGTTAAGATTACTGAATCTGGAATATTAGCTGCAGCTCATTTAAGTGGTGCAGGTAATGTAAAAAAATATCTTCGAAGTAATGGTCAAAGAAACTATTCAGACGCATATGGGTCTTCCATTAAATCGTATATGGAAAACTTTGCTGGCTATGATGTATCTTATATAAAAGGAGACCGAAAAGCAAGTATATAATTACTTTTGAATAATAAATATAGCTGGTCTTTTATGTAAGTCTGGTGATTGTTTTTTCCAATCAGCAATTGTATAAGTCTTTATAAATTCATTGGGTAATGAAATGTCTATTGCAATACATAATAATGTTCCAGGATGTAAAACAGTTTTTAAATCTGTAAACATTTTTTCATTTCGATAAGGTGTTTCAATAAATATTTGAGATTGATTTTTCTCCTTTGACAATTTCTCTAACCCTTTAATGCCTTTTTTCCTTTCAGAATTATCTATAGGTAAATAACCATTAAATGCAAAATTTTGACCATTTAACCCAGAGGCCATTAATGCCATTAAAATTGAAGATGGACCTACTAAGGGAACTACTTGAATACCTTTTTCGTGAGCTAGTTTTACTATAGTAGCTCCGGGATCGGCTACAGCCGGAACTCCTGCTTCCGACAATAATCCAACTGAAATACCTTGTGCACAAAAATCTAAATAAGTACGTGTTTCTATTTCTTTAGCATACTTATCTAACTTCATGATTGTTAATGAAGATTGAGTTTTTTTTGGTGTAATTTTTTTAATAAATCTTCTAGCAGACTTTTCATTTTCAACAATATAATGATCCAACAATTCAACAATGGTTTTTACAGAATATGGCATTACCTCTAAAGGTTCATTATCACCTAAAGTTGTAGGGATTAGATATAACTTTCCTCTCATAAATAACTACTTGCGATTATACTACAGGCTTTATCTAACATTTCGTAAACATTTTCAAAACCACCATCACCACCATAGTAAGGATCTGGAACACTTAAATCTTTTAATGGTTTAATTTCGTTTAATATCATTTTTACCTTATTCAAATCAGACTCATTTTTTGCCAAAGAACATATGTTTTTATAATTTTCTGAGTCCATGGCATAAATTAAATCAAACTCATTAAAATCATTTGAAATAAACTTACGTGCTCTTTGATCTGAAATGTCAATCCCATTTTTTTTTGCGATTGCTATAGATCTATGATCTGGTAATTCCCCTACGTGATAGGCAGCAGTACCAGCAGAATCAACAATAAAAAAATCAGGATTAAGCTTTGATTTAAGAATCCCCTCAGCCAAAGGTGAACGACAAATATTTCCTAAACAAACCATCAATATTTTTTTCATAGGGTAAACTTAAAAAATATAATGGGTGGTCTTTAAAAGGTTAACTTCTTTCTAAGATCTTCAACATATTTTCTAAATTGCTTGTCTGTCTCAGTTAAATTATCAACAGTTTTACAAGCATGAAGAACAGTTGCATGATCTCTTTGTCCAATTTGAGAACCGATACTTGCAAGAGAAGTTTTAGTCATTCTTTTTGCAAAATACATTGCCAACTGACGAGCTTGGACGATGTGTCTTTTCCTAGTTTTCGATTGTAATGTAACCACATCCATATCAAAATACTTTGATACAACTTTTTGGATATAATCTATAGACACTTCTTTCTTTGTATTTTTTACAAATTTGTCTACAATTTGTTTGGCTAATTCAAGAGAAAATTCTCTTCTATTAAATGAAGCCTGAGCAATCATTGATATTATTACGCCTTCAAGTTCTCTAACGTTAGATTTAATATTTTTAGCAATGTACTCAACAATTTCTTCTGGCATTTCGACTCCATCTCTAAAGAGTTTATTTTGAAGTATAGAAATACGTGTTTCAAAATCAGGTAATTGAAGTTCTGCAGACAGCCCCCATTTAAATCTTGAGAGTAAGCGTTGTTCAATATCTTGCATATCAACTGGAGCTTTGTCTGAAGTTAAAATAACTTGCTTACCATTTTGATGTAGATGGTTGAATATGTGGAAAAAAACATCCTGAGTTCCAGCTTTTCCTGAAAGGAATTGAACATCATCTATCAATAAAACATCAACCATTTGATAAAAATGAATAAAATCATTTCTGGTATTAGATTTTACAGAATCAATAAATTGCTGCGTGAATTTCTCAGATGAAATGTATAGTACAGTTTTGTCTGGATATTTGTCTTTAATATCTACTCCAATAGCATGAGCTAAATGTGTTTTACCTAAACCAACACCACCATAAATTAATAAAGGGTTAAAAGAAGTTCCTCCTGGTTTATTTGCTACAGCCATCCCAGCAGATCGAGCCAAACGATTTGAATCTCCTTCTACAAAATTTTTAAAATTATAGTTGGCATTTAATTGAGATTCTATTTTAACTTTTTGCAATCCAGGAATAACAAAAGGATTTCTTAATTCTCTTTTATTTACCTCAAGAGGAACTGCAATTTTCTGAGGTTTCAGTGGATCTCTATTTGAGCTAGGTATTTTAACAATTTGAGGACGATTACTACTATACGTGTTTTCCATACGAACATCGTATATTAATTTAGCATCTTTTCCTAACTCTCTGACCAGAGCAACTCTTAGAAGTTTTATATAATGTTCTTCTAACCATTCATAAAAAAACTTACTAGGTACTTGGATCGTTAAAGCCTCTCCAGATAATTTTACTGGTTTGATAGGTTCAAACCAAGTTTTATAAGCCTGAGGCTTAATATTATCTTTTATAAAAGAGAGACATTCATCCCAAACCGAAACAGCAGTTTTAGTCATAAATTCTAGTAGAAAATTTAATAATTTTAATGTTTTTTTATCTCGGGGTATGCTCATCAAGATAAGCAATACAAATGTGTGAATAAATTTTAGTAAAAAAAAATGAAATTGCTATTGATTATTAATTATTTTTTACGTAGAATAGTTTTTATAAAAAACTAAAAATTTGAAAAAATTTTCTACTAATATTAGGGTAAGGTATGGTGAAACCGATCAAATGGGAGTTGTTTATCACGGAAATTATGCAACATATTTTGAAATAGCCAGAACCGAATGGCTTAGAAACGTGGGAGTTACGTATAAAGAACTAGAAAATAATGGCATTATGCTTCCAGTAATCTCACTATCTTTTAACTTCTTGAAATCTGCAAAATATGACGACATATTAAAGGTATCCGTTTTTTTAAAAAAAAGTCCTTTAGTGAAAATAGAATTTGATTATGAGATTTATAATCAAAATAAGGAAAAGATATCAACAGGAAATTCAGTTTTAGCTTTCATAAATATGAAAACTAACAAACCAATAAAATGTCCAGATTACATCTTAAAAAAATTAGATCTCTAGTGATTTAATTTCTACTTTATATAAAGAATCAAAAATTTTAAATATTTTGTTTGAATTTGATTTTCTAACTGAAATGATCAATTCACAATTCAACTCCAATTTTTGATTGTTAATATTAATTGAATTTTCTTTAATTATTCTTAATACTTTACTCATTAAATTATATTCAAAATTTAATTGAAAATATATGTCAATTGTTTTTTCTTCAATAATTGAAGATTCTAATGCTAATTTGGCTGAAGACCTATACGCATTAATTAACCCCCCAACCCCTAATTTTGTTCCTCCAAAATACCGCACAGAAACCACTAGAATATTTGTTAATTCAAAAGATTGAATTTGACCATAAATTGGCATCCCTGCAGAATTACTTGGTTCTCCATCATCGTTAGCTCTATATCGTACAGATTCAACCCCTAATCGCCAAGCATAACAAAAATGACGAGCACTGTAATGTTTCTTTCTCAAAAACTCTAGAGATGATTTGATAGCCTCTTCTGTATTTACAGGAAAAGCATACCCATAAAATTTACTGTTTTTATCTTTAAATAGTGTCTCTTTTGAAGGTTTAGTAATGGTTTTATAAATATCATCCATTAACAGACATAATTAAAATGATACTGACTACAGCTATACCAATTCCTAACCAATTTTTTATGATTAGTTTTTCTTTAAAAATAAACAATCCGAAAAGAGTTGATAAAATAACAATCCCAACATTGTTTAAGGTAAAAGCTGAAGAACTTTCCATGCCTTCAGTGCTCAGGGCTTTAAGCAAATAAACAATAGAAAAATAATTTGGCACTCCCAATAAAATTCCACCAAAAATAGATTTGAGCTCAAAACTTAATATTCCTTTAATTTTTTGATACATCAAAACAATAACACCCAAAACAAAAGCACAACCAAAAATTGTGGCAGAAAATAAAGGCACTCCTCCTTCTTCAACAAATGATGTTTCTACATATTTTAAACTAGTGTCAATTGCCCCTGAACCAAAAAATAAAAGTATTGGAAATAAAAAGTCTTTATTTTTTTGAACTATTCCATTTTTCTCTTTAGATGAAGTCAAATAAACTGCTATGAGTGCTAGCAAAATACCAATAAATTTAATTAGACTAAGGTTTTCTTCGTAATACCAAACTCCAAATACAATAGCAATAACTACAGACATTTTACTAGAGACAGATGCTACTGATAACCCATTTTTTTGAGAAGTTAATGCCATGATATTAAACACCAGAATAAACATAATCCCTAATAAAAATGCCCCAAAAAACCAGGGTTGATAGGGTATCTCTGTGAAAGAAACCGAATTGTTTGACAAGTAAAAGCCTAAAACAGCAGCTGTGAAATAGTTTACGACAATTGCCTGAAAAGTGTTAATTTTTAAAACATCAAATAATTTAAAAATAACAAATAAAAAACTTGAAATACAAATGCTAATAAGTAGATAAACCATTAATTAAATTCTTTTTTGGTAAACAAATCTACAACATCTTCAGAATTTGGATTTAAATTCCAACTTTTAATCCCAAGCCTATTAGCAGCATCAGTATTCTCTTTTGTATCATCTACAAAGAATGTTTCTTCAGGTAATATTTTGTTTGAGTGAATTACATATTCATAAATATCTTTATTGGGTTTTCTTAGATGGATTTCGTGGGATAAATAAAATTTTTCAAAACAGTTTTTAAATTCTAAAAATAATTTTTCACCCCAAGTTCTTTGGATCCAGGAGATGTGTAAATCATTAGTATTACTCAATAAAAAAATCCGATATTTTTTTGATTTAGCTAGTGTTTTTAAAAAATATAATCTGTGAATAGGAAAATCTAACAACATGGAATTCCATGCATTTTTAAAGTCAATTTCTGAAATCGATGGAAACACAGCTTTAAAAGTAGTTATAAACTCTTGTGTGGTTAACATTCCCATTTCATATTGTTTGGCTACTTCCAATAGTTCAACAGTAAATTCTTTTACACCTAATTCTTTTAATCTCCTATATGTAGCCTCTTTATCTAGATTTATAAATACATCACCAAAATCAAAGACTATATTTTTAATCATTTATGTAGGTTTTTAAACGATCACCCATAAGGTTTTCTTCATTGAAAAAAGGAATAGTAAGTAATGGAGCCTTTGTTCCTTCTTGAAAAGTTAGTGCACCAGAAAAAACTCTAGCTTCATCCCACAAATTTTCATCAATAAAAGTTTGAATAGTTTTTCGCCCTCCTTCTACAATAAGTGATTGAACTTTATGCTTATATAGAACTTCACAAATTTGAAGAGCAACCGGATTAGAAAAGTTTATTTTTTCAAAATAAAGGTTTCCATTACTTGTAGTAACTTTTTGATTAATAAATATTGTTTTTACAGAACCATCATAAACCTTTAAATTTTTGGGTATTTTTAAATCTTTATCAATAACAATTCTCAAAGGGTTTTCACCTCTCCAGCTTCGAACATCTAAACTTGGATTATCATCTAAAATTGTTGTTGTACCTACTAGTATAGAATGCTCTTGACTTCTCCATTTATGAACTAATTGTCTTGATGATTTTTTTGTTATCCATACGGGAGCTTGTTTTTCTCTATTCTTTGGTGCTATATAACCATCTGTAGTTTGTGCCCATTTTAAAATAATATATGGTCTCTTTTTTGAGTGAAATGTGAAAAATCGTTTGTGATGGGCCTTACATTCATTTTCCAAAATACCCACAACAACTTCACATCCAGAATTTTTAAGTCTTTCAACTCCTCTTCCAGCTACTATTTCATTAATATCTAAACACCCAATTACTACTTTTTTTATTCCACTTCTTACAATTAAATCTGCACATGGCGGTGTTTTACCATAATGAGAACAGGGTTCTAAAGTCACATATATAGTAGCTTTTTTTAAGTCTTCATCATTTTTTACAGATGAAATTGCATTTACTTCAGCGTGATTACCACCATAAGGACTTGTAAAACCTTCACCTATAATTTTATTATCTACCACTAATACTGCACCAACAGAAGGATTTGGTCTAGTTGTACCAATTCCTTGTTTAGAAATTTCAAGACATCTTTTTATGTAGTATTCGTGATTCAAAAAAAAGTAACTTTGTAAAGCAAAAATACAGGATTAAATGACAAATAAAGATTATATCATTAGAGAAATAGCTCCTCAGGATAATAAACAAATAAAAAAAATAGTACAACATGTTATTTTAGAAATGGGAGCTCCAAAAATTGGAACTGCCTATGAAGATAGTGCTCTTGAGGATATGCATGGTACATATCAAAAAGACAAAGCCATTTATTTTGTTGTTGAACACCAAGGAAAAGTTCTTGGTGGTGGAGGGATAGCTCAATTGGATGGTTATGATAAAAACACCTGTGAATTGCAAAAAATGTACTTTTTAAATGACATCAGAGGAAAAGGATTGGGGTCTAGAATTATTGAAAAATGCATGATTAAAGCTAAAAATTTTGGGTATGAACAATGCTATCTAGAAACTATGCCCTACATGATAGCTGCACAAAAATTATACAAAAAAGCTGGGTTTAAAAATATAAATGCTCCAATGGGAAATACCTGCCATTATTCCTGTGATGTTTGGATGATTAGAAAATTATGACAGTAAAAAAATTCAGAGACTATTTTAATAATACACTAATAAAATTATATCCCATATCAGAAATTGATACTTTTTTATTTTTATTATTAGAAGAATACTTAAACTTTAAAAGAACCGACCTAGTTTTAAAGTCAAATTTTAAAATTAGTACTGAAGTTCTCTCACTTCTTACATCATCTACAGAGCTTCTAGAAAAGGAAATACCTATACAATATATTTTAAAAAAAACTGAATTTTATGGGTTGCCATTTATTTTGAATGAACATGTTTTAATTCCAAGACCTGAAACAGAAGAATTGGTAAGCTTTGTTTTAGATAAAGTTTTAAAAATTGAGACTTTACAACCAGTTGAAAGAGAAATAAAAATATTAGATATTGGAACCGGAAGTGGTTGTATTCCCATTTCTTTAAAAAAAAGTTTGCCTCTAGCAGAGATAAGTGCCATAGAAATATCGGATAAAGCTCTTAGTGTAGCTAAAAAAAATACACTTCTTAACCAAGTCGACATCAATTTAATTCAACAGGATATTTTAAAAACTAGTGAACTAAATGACATATATGATATTATTATCTCCAATCCACCCTATGTTAGAGAACTGGAGAAAAAAGAAATTAAAAATAATGTACTAAAAAATGAACCCCATAGAGCTTTATTTGTTAAAGATAACAACCCACTTATTTTTTATGACAAAATAGCGGAACTGGCTAAAAATCATTTAACAAAAAATGGTTTATTATTTTTTGAGATTAATCAATATTTAGGAAAAGAAACTGTTGAACTCATTAGAATGAAAGGATTTAATACTATTGAACTAAAAAAAGATATTTTTGGACATGATAGGATTATAATAGCCTCTATGATATAGTTTTTTTACTAACATTTTTATTATTTCAAATTGTTTTTATAATACAACCAGAAAAATAAAATATATCTAGTAAGTTTGAAGTATGGTTAAAGAAATTCAAGTACGAACAAATCTTATCGAGGAAAAAAAAACAGAAATTTTACTCTACAAAGCCTCACGTAAACTAGGAATTGACACTAAAGAGATTATGGGTGTGAAAGTACTCAGAAAGTCTATTGATGCAAGAAAAAAAGAAACTTATTTCAACTATAAAATTGCTGTTTTCATCAATGAACCAGTTCCCGAGAAAACAACACCTACATTTAATTATAAAGAAGTTTCTAATGCCAAAGAAATACACATAGTAGGATTTGGACCATCAGGAATGTATGCCGCTTTACGATGTATTGAACTCGGATATAAACCTATAATACTGGAAAGAGGTAAAAATGTTCAGGATAGGAGAAGGGATATTAAAGCTATCAATCAAGATCATATTGTTAATGAAAATTCTAATTATTGTTATGGTGAAGGTGGTGCAGGCACCTATTCTGATGGTAAACTATATACTAGGAGCTTAAAAAGAGGTGATGTAAGACGTATTTTTGAAAACTTAGTTTATCATGGAGCTACAGAACAAATTTTAATTGACGCACATCCTCATATTGGAACAAATAAACTTCCAAAAATTATTCAAAATATTCGTGAAACCATCCAAAAGTTTGGTGGAGAAATTCACTTTAATACTCAAGTAACAGATTTTATCATCAACAAAAATCGACTTAAAGCAATTATATTAAAAGACGGAAATGAAATGAGTGTAAATTCCGTTATTTTAGCAACCGGACATTCTGCCAGAGATATCTACGAATTACTCCATAAAAAAAATATTTTACTCAAAGCAAAATCGTTTGCCATGGGTGTTCGTGTAGAGCATCCACAAGAAATTATAGACAGTATTCAATACAATTGCGAAGGCACTAGAGACACACTTCTTCCTGCTGCAGCTTACAGTCTAGTTCAGCAGGTAAATAATAGAGGTGTTTATTCTTTTTGCATGTGCCCTGGTGGTTTTATTGTTCCTGCAGCCACTGCAAATGGAGAGGTTGTTGTTAACGGCATGTCTCCATCTAGACGTAATAATAAATTTGCTAACTCAGGTATTGTTGTAGAAATAAATATAGATAAAGATATCCCAAAGTATGACCAATTTGGACCGTTAAAAGGTTTAGAGTTTCAAAAGAATCTTGAACGATTAGCGTTTACTTCAGGAGGAAGAACTCAAACAGCACCTGCTCAAAGATTGGTAGATTTTGTTGATGGAAAAGTCTCTTCAAGCTTAAATGAAACTTCGTATCAACCAGGATTAAACTCCTCTCCGATGCATTCTTTATTGCCAAAAATAATTGGCAGTCGCCTGAGAAAAGGTTTTGATGCTTTCGGTAGAAAAATGCACGGATATTATACCAATGAAGCTAATATTGTAGGTGTAGAATCTAGAACTTCTGCTCCAGTTAATATCCCCAGAAAAGAAAATTTAGAGCATCCCGAAATTAAAGGATTATTTCCTTGTGGTGAAGGCGGAGGTTATGCTGGTGGTATTATTTCTGCTGCAATGGATGGAGAACGTTGTGCTGAAGCAGCAATTCAATTATTATGATTAGGTTTGTATACAACGATTCTAAAGTAAATTCAATGCTTTTAATAATTCTTTATGACATCTAATAAAAAACAACATTGGGAAACTGTTTACCAAACTAAAACACCAGAGCAAGTAAGCTGGACACAAGAGATCCCTGATACCTCACTTAGACTTATTAGTTCATTTGATGTATCTAAACAAGCAAAAATAATTGATATAGGTGGTGGTGATAGTAGACTAGTGGATTTTTTACTTGACAAAGGGTATACAAATATTACTGTGCTAGATATTTCTGGAGAGGCTTTAGAAAGAGCCAAAAACAGATTAGGAAAAAGAGCTACTCTTGTAACTTGGATTGAAAGCGATGTTTTAGATTTTAAATCAAAAATCACTT
>Ga0228614_1000913_pt1 | contig 14417 bp, 21 predicted proteins | sample 15DmetaG_FD_190531 | JGI IMG/M metagenome (GOLD analysis project Ga0228614, IMG submission 190531) | Seawater microbial communities from Monterey Bay, California, United States - 15D | ecosystem: Environmental > Aquatic > Marine > Coastal | place: USA: California | collected 2016-10-13
TTTTCTTTATCGACTGCTTTTTTAATATGTTGTGATAATATGATCTGCGATCCCATGCTTAATTGTTTCCTCTGGATTCAACCAACAATCACTTTCTGGTAACAACCATTTGCGAATGTATGTTTCGTTCTTGCCAGTACATTTCTTATAATGATCCATCATACGTTCTGTTGATAATTCAAATTCTTTTACAATTGACATCAATTCGTGTTCTTTACCACGTGATCCCCAAGAGTATTGATGTGACATTACACTAGTATTCTGTGTGATATAACGATGTCCCTTTTCACCGGCCATCATTAGAAGTACGCCGCAACTAGCAATCATTCCCATACCGTATGTATATACTGGGATTTCACTTTGCTTGATTACATCAATTAGATGGAATGCACTGTTTACTGCACCACCCGGTGAATTGATATACAGATGAATAATCTCTGGCTTTGTATCCTCTGGCATCATATTATATTCCATAATCATTTTGACTAATGGCATACAGTTTTCTTGATTGAACTCTTTGTCCATGAATATGATGCCGTTATCATACAATGCTTCACCGGGTTTCTTCGGTGGCATTGGAGGTTGCGGCATAGGCATAGGTGGGGGAGCAGGTACCACTTTTGGTGTTGGTATTACTTTATTTGGCTCAGTTTTGCTCGGAGCTTTTTTTGTTACTTTTTTCTTTTTAGGTTCTTTAGCCATGTATTTTGAATTCCTATCCTAAACGCATCTTTACGTTAATCTTTGTACTATTACTTATGCTTCCGTCAATTATACTTTTGAGAGTATAAAGTTTTCCGTATCTCTGTATAGCATCTCCTGCATCTTTTAAATCATCTTCCCATCTTGGGAAAGAAACTGACCAGCCGTTTTCAATTGCTTGCTTGATTAGTTTCTCGCCTGCTTTGTCTCTATCAGGACAGACAATCACTTCACCTTTAAACTGATTAATATAATCAATTTGTGTATCACTTGCTTCATTACTCATAATCGCTACTGCATCTAAACATGCCGCATCAATCGTTCCTTCTGTTACTATTAAGTACTTTCTATTTCGCTTGATAGCATCTATATTATAGAGAAAGTCTTTTGGCGTCTTGCTCATATACTTAGCTTCATTCTTACCAGTAAAGTCTCTGCCACTATATCCAACAATTCTATCGCCTTGATAAAAAGGAAAGATAACTCTTTGTCTGAATACAGGATGAGGAGACCAATATGTATCTACAAAATCATATATACCTCTGTCTAATAGATATTTAGCCGCTGAGATAACACGTGCATCTGGTTCATCATCACGCAGTATATCTTCTAGTAGTCTTGCTCCTTCTGGCAGTTCACATTCTTTGAATGATGGTATGCGTGTCGTTTGTGTCTTACTAATGAATAGTGTAGGACCATCTGCTAATTCTTTTTCTCTGATAGCGTTAAGTTGTAATCGCTTAATATCACTTTCTGGTATACCTAGATTGCGCATTAATACTAGCATCTTTTTATTCAGAACTCTACCTGATTTATGTGACGCAGTAAAACCACAGTTAAAGCAATGATAACTTACGCTACCATCATCACTTCTAATACCGCCACGTTGACGTGTATCATTACGTGCTTCGCCATTATCAACACAACATGGACAGTTAAAAGACAACCATCCACCTGATGATTGTCTTCTCTGATGCGGAAGATGTGAATATATTGCTTGTTGTAATTCCATAACTATACTATATCAGTTTTACGTAAGATTGTCAAATGTTTTTTACTCCTAAGTTTTCATTTGTATAGTTCCAAGATTTCCAATATTCTATATGTTTTGTAGAGGCATTATCTCTAAGGTTTCTATATTTTTTTATATCTATACTATGTGCAAATATTGGATCACCTACATAATATTCATCATTATATTCTTCAAAAAATTTTAGAAATTGATCTCCTGCTCTTTGAAACTTCTTACAACCTTTAGGCTTAAATCCCCAGCCCCATCCTAATACACGGAAGGGTAAGTTATCTTCATTAGCCTTAAGTCCAGGCATCACTTCATCTTCTAGCCATCGTTTATCACGGTCTGTTGTTCTGTAACCATCAATAAAATTTTCATCGAACCAGTTATAAACTGTACCATCATCTTTATCTTGTATTACAAATGCCATATTTTTATCGTCCCATTTACGATTCTCAAAACGAGGATACAAATCGTTATTGTATAGCTTCCATTTCGGTATACCATCAATAATACTATTTGTCTTTACTGTATATGGAAATTCTGTAATATATTTTATTCTTTTAACTTTTGTTTTTTTACGCAATAGATTACGTAATGTTTGTTTTTGTGCTAGTGTTGTCAATAATTTCTCCTAATTAGCACCTAGTATTATACACTAATTAGGAGTATATTGTCAAGTACTAATTTGTATACATCTTACGATATGCTTCGATATCTTTTTCATACTGTTTTGAACAAAAACTAGATTGACGTTTCCAAAAATTCATCTTACGCTCACATATGTCTAACTCTTTAGAGGCGTGATGTTTTTCAACTGTATCGTCACTTTTCAATAGTATAAATTTCAGGAAAAAATAGTTTTCTAAGTGCTTACAAATCATATGATTTGCATCATAATCATCTGCTCTAAATGCAGAATTAAATGTGCGCTTATCAGTGTCGCTATAAAAAAACATCATGTGTGTATCTCCTTTTAATCACATAAACTGTTATAGCAGTGATTCGAAGATTTGTCAAGTGTTAATTGCGTAATAGTACTTTTTTAATTTCACCAGCAGATTTTGTATATGAAATTCTGATCCAGTTTACATTTGCTTGCACAACGTAACCCTGCACACCAGTTTCATTATTAATACGAATATTAGAATCGTACATAAGATCAGGAGTTAAATCAAACCAGTCCTTATCATTTGTACTTGGTTGAACTGATAGATCACCTTGAATAGCAACATCACCAGTGAACCCATCAAAGTATAGAGCGAATGTATGAAGTGAACGTGACTTGATTGTGTTACCACTACCATCGAATGTAGTAGTTACATAGGTGTCACCGTTATTAAAAAATGTTTCAGTTTCTTGTGAGTCTTCAAACTCTGGATATATATCATCGATTACTTCAATGGTGCCTTTAGCATTATCATATGTGTCAGTATAAATGATTTGCTCTACACCATTCTCTACAGTATACATTGCAAATTGATAAAATCCCTCAGGTAACATTACAGTATCATTAGTCATAACAGTTAGCGAACACATGCCTTTTGCCGCATTAGTAACAACTGGATACCTGAATAGTACGTTTTCTCTGCTTTCACGATCATACATTTTCCAAATGACTGTCTTGTTAGTCAAGTCGATTGGTTTTCTATCGGTGTCTTTAATCTTGAAACGAAGAGTATTATCTATACCCTTGTGTAGTTTGTGAGTTGCGTCATACATTGGCATGTTTCCTAGGTAGGTTGTCATTGTCGCAGTGTTATCTCCATCAACACATACAACTTCGATTTCTCTGTTATACTGAAATACATTATAATTAATCATAGTTGTATTTATCTCCCAGGAGCACTAAATTTTTTTTGTATAAATATAATTATGATTGATGATGATAAGTCGCAATGGATCCAAGAGAACTATCCTTTTTTCTCTTGTATTCGTTACGGAAAAAAAGAGTATAAAGATTATCTCGGTATTTTAATTAATACTGATAATGTAATTACCTCTATGTATAACTTCGAAGCTATACCGAATGCAGATTTGAGAAAACAATTTATCGAACTTGGGGAACAATGGTGGTGGGAGTCGAATAGACTTATACCAATTAACCTATTTTTAGGATCACAAATATCAGTTTATAGAAATTGGATTGTAAATATGAATTCAAAGGATGTAAAGATTATGTGGGGACCTGAAACGTCACTGAATAATATTATTCAAAAACGTATCAAACGCCGTTCTGTTCAACTTGTTCGCAAAATAGATTAAGCTGAACTACAATACTCACAGCATATGCAACAGCATGTGCTTTTTTAAAATAATAAGTATCGTCTGTTGGTTTCTTCCAAACTTCTGCTTTAATTACTTCTGGCGTTTGACCTAGCAAATGACGTTTTGCTGGACGAATAATAGCCAGCACCTCTGCTAATTCCATAACAGATTTAGGTTTCATTACTTTCAAAACATCAATGTGATTTGCAACGTGTGCAAGATTTTCAATTACTTCTTTATGTTGCAATAAATCCCAGACTGGTTCTTTGTTCATCAACTCAATCAAGTGTTGTTCATTCTTTACACCACGATACAATGAGTTGTTTAAGAAATCTAATTTAAAGTATCCACGATCATCGGCTTCTTTATATTCTATACTGGACAGATTAGTCGCTGAGTCAAATGGTATATCATGTACATACACACCGCTATTATGCTTAGTGTATACACCGTTCTTATTAATAGATGCTTTGATATGATGTAGATTTTCTAAGACTATATCTCTATCGATTACATCTATATCAATATCTGTATTATGTTTCATTTCCACACCATTATAAACATTGCTGCATCATCTTTGTCTTCGAAATATATATTGCCTCGATGTGCTACATAGTATCCGTCACAATTGCTATTACACCAGTCAATTAATTCTATCAACATCCCACTACCTGGCACAAGTTCTTTTTCAAACATAATACCATCTTTGGAAACAGGAGTCCATTTAAGAAACTCTCCGTCATTAAAGTCTGAGAAGAATTTACGTCTGTCTCTAATCTCACCTCTGAGAACTCGTAACTTATCTAGTAATGTTTTTGTTCTATTTTTTCTAGGTATAAGTTGCGTCATAGTATTGTTCATATAATTTTCTTCTATCTGTATTGTTCTTAAAAAACATATTATATGTTCTCCTTGACAAATGTAACAGTAAACTTAATTTACGATCATTGTATTCTTTTGCGTATTCTTCGAACTTTTGCTGATCCACATTTCCATAGCAAGAAATCAAATCTGGGTTGAATTCTTGTATATTATCAATCTGAATTATTTGATCCTTAGGAACAGTCTTACTTATATGTCTGATCATTTTGACTCTCTGTACAAACATAGTTCTAAAATCATCCCAATTAATTTCATTCTTATCTTTATGAGAGGTAAAATATTCATTACACGTGCTTGTAAATACTATATCAAAATCATCCTTAATTGTCAAGCAATTTGTTTTAGTATCAGTGAATGCATTATGCATTGTCCGCAATCGTAATGGATCTACAATATATGTATGGGTATTGAATAGTAGTTTATATTTTTCAGGAGATGGTATATGTAAGAATGAATTGAAGTGCAAAAATGTATGATGTGCTAACATGAATTCTGAATAGTCTAATACATGTTCATGTCCTCCACCTCTGAGGCTTAATGGAAACTTATTTCTAGCTACGATAGCATTATTAGCATTCCAATATTTTTCTTCACCATCACTTAAATGTGGTTCACATGGATCTAGAAATCCATCCACTGAATATGAAACTATTCCAGATACATAATCACCATACGTACCCGGTAGATATTCTAATAGAAATGTTTCTTGTTCTAAAAATTCAGGTATCATTCTTCTTCTGTATCATCTTCATATAGCATTGCTTCTGCCGCTTTGTATTGTTCATACAAGCCTTGAAGTACTTCGTATTTTTCTAATAGTTTCGGATCTGGCTGTAAGACACTAAGACGTTTCTCAATTGCATCTACCATAGTAAACAACTCTGAAACTTTTCGTGTTTTACCATTAACGTCTAAACTTATATCATTGAAATCTTCAAATGTATCTGTTGTGATATGGTTTGAATTAAGGGTAATAGTACCGGCATTACCACTTGTAAGAATACCAGATAAATCTATTGTATTATCTGATGTGTCAATATAATAATCAGATGTATCTACCCAACCATCAGATGTTGAAACTTCTTTATTATTTTCACCGAACTCTCTACGTGTTACGGTAACACCGTTGTCAGGGCTTTCGTAAATGTAAGTTTTTATTAGTTCATCCAGTTCTTCATTTTCCATTTTAAGTCTCCCATGGGAATTCAACCCAATTTTCATCTTCGCTTAATTCTTCACTCCAATAGTCAGTATCTACAATTGAATTTGGATCACTGATCAATGAAGCAAATCTAACATTCTCATGCCAAACCTCATCCCATGCTTCTGAATTGGGAAGACAACTAGATTGCCAATCTTTCATAATCCATTCCATTGCATCGCCACCACGATTTATATCATCCATGATTAGAATTTGCTTTCTAGCTTTTTCTAGACTTTTACCTGGACCATTATCTCGTCCAACATAACCAAATGCATCTTCGGCCATCCAACAGTTACTTTCAGTATTTTCTACTAGGTCTTCTGTGCCGAGTTGTACACAAAGAGTATGCATTGGTATTCCAGTCATATGTGATAGCATTACAGCAGGAACGAGTCCACCACGTGTAATACCAATGATATAGTTTGGTCGCCAATTAGACTTGAATAATCCCATTGCAATGTCACGTACTGCACGTTCAGTTTTATCCCAATCATAAGTTATAGTTTTCATTTTTCATCATCCTCGTCATTTTCAACTTTCTTAACAGACCAAGATCCGTTTTCTAACTCAACCCATTCAAGGTCATCGCCTTCTTTCCAACCGAGTTGAGCTAACAATCTCTGCGGTAGTTCAATATACTGTTCACCAGTAACTGGATCTTCTTGAATCTCTAATGTAGATGATTGCTCTACACTACTTACTCTTTTAGTACTCATAATCCTGCCTCCTTTAATACCATCTGGACGAAATCAACGTCTTCACTTCGTGTTTTGAATTTACGTGTCCAGAATGTAGGTTCTAAATATTCCATAATTAAGTTTTGTTCATGATCAGTCAATGATGCAATAGATGCACTGCCACTATCACAATTAAAAATGATCCATGGACTAATGCGACCTGATTTGACCCAATGGATAAGACGAGGCCTACTAATTTCCCTAAAGAATACATTATATGGTCTATCATTTTCTCTACTCCATTGTTGCATCAATAAGATGCCACGTTCTATTGCACGTTCTGCTGTTTCTTTCTTATTTAACTCTCTTATATATGTTTCATATACTGCATCACTGCACCATTTGTCTAGTGCTATACTATTAGTTATGACAAAATCAATAAATCTCTCTGGATCAATTGCATTTATCTCTAATGTATGTTTACCAAATCGTGTAAAGCCAGTATAGTAGTTTGATTTTGTAAAATGTTCATATGTCTTTTGTTTAGTAGCGCCTTGAGTAATTTCATAGAAACGATTATACGCAAGGAAACCGAGACGAACATATTTTTCATCACGGTTAATCCATCTACGTTTCTGTTCACACAAATGTACTGCAAGTGTTTTCTCTCGCTTGAAAGATTTCTTACAGAACTGGCATTCAAAACTCATTTCTTTTTACGCTTCTTTTTACCAAATATTTCATCTATTGATTTATCATCCATCGCCATATCAATTGCGAGAAGTTTTATATCATCGTCACTGTTTAGTTTTCTAAACAATTCGATATCATCTGCTTTCATATGAGGGTATTGTTCTGATACGAATTCAGATATCTTATCTTTTTTCTTTGTTGATGTTGGTGGCTTAATCCATTCATGGAACTGTTTCTTACCTGTACCAGTAAGACACATTAGTTTCCATATAAGTTCTTCGTGCTTATATAAATCGTTGTAGTTCTTATTGACAAATTCGTTAGTGTCAAGTAATGCATCACCAGCACTTGAGCCTTTAACACTACTGACATATCTAACGAACAACCAGCTTGACCATTTCTTTTTGTGTTCATCTGATAGTCTTGCATACCAGCCAAAGTCACGCTTATCTATCGCATTCAATACATCATTTAATGGTATCTTATCACTCAAAACATGCTGTCCCATCTATTTTCAAAATCTAGTTGCTTCTTTTCATCATCATATGGGTGTGAATTATCAAAGCGGTAGTGATAGCGTAGTCCGTCTGCCTGAACTATATTCTGTTCTACAATGTGTCGTAAATCTTCTCTGCCGCATAATAGTCGTTCACGACATAACTCGCAATTATCGGACATCAAATCCACACCATATAGTGATTTCAAACTTGTTTCAAAGTCAATACCATTTTGTAGTTTACGATATAGCACACTTGCAAGAAATTGTCCGTCTCCGCAACTAGGATCAAGGAATGTTTTTACAGGATTTACAAATTCAGAAGAATCTATTGTATCTAATCGTTGTTCTACTAACCAAGTTGGAGTAAAACACTCTGACGTTTCGTGTACTCTAACCCGTTCTCTTTCAATACCAGACATATATTCTCTGTCAAATAAATGACTATATATTTCTTCTAAATTCATACAAATTCTTTCCAGAAATCTTTTTTAAACATTTTGATAATGGTATTATTGTAAATTCCATTTGTAAATAAATTACAAGACATCAATTTTTTCATTTTTTCTGATGCTAGTGCCTTCGCAATGTTTTCTAAGTTTTCTGGTTCATCTGCTATAGCATATGCAAACTGCATCAGACCATATTCCCCATCATTATCAATTATTGGCCTAGTACCAGAACCATTTGACCAGATAACTTTTGGTATGCCAAAGTGGCCGTTTTCTGTTGTATCAGAATACCATAGATTAATCTTATCTTTAGTGACGGTATAGACACAAGGATTTAAAAACTTGCCAGTTTTTTCTATGGAAATATTAGTTTTATCACTGCCGTATGCACTTCGACTAAAAATAAAGTCCACTCGTTCTTCAATATTATCTGTTATAAGTTTCATTATTTCACTGTAATATCCACTTGGCAGAAAATTAGTGTTTGTTAAATCAACATCTAATACTTCGCCATCTTGGAATTTAACATTTGTAAGTTCAGTGGGAGAACAGTTTTTAGCAGTCCAAGAATCATAGGCAGTTCCTGCGCCAAACGTTTCGTATCCCTCTTCAAAACCATGACAACTTACATCTAGTAGTTGTTTTGAAAATAATGTTTCGTTGGCAATTTTAGCCACGCCTTCAGGTTTTCTCCATAGTGGAGGGTTTGTAAGCGAAACGTTACCATTCTTTTTTACAACGTCAAATGCCTTTGGAATAAACAGATGCCAAATCATGGTAGATTTATCTTGACCAGGTTTTTTATAACTATATGGCTGATTGCCTACAACATTATCAAATTTATCATTTTCATTTAGTGACAATTCCCAAAACTCCTCTTGTGCAATGTATGTAATATTTAACTTATCTTCGTCAATGCCGTTAATAGTAAACCAAAAACTCCACAAATCTTGAGATAACGCATTTTCTAAGAAAATCCAATCATCTTTGTTGATAGTTTCTGCCTGTGACTTGATATGTCTATTAGCATATATATGAAGTGCCGTCATTGTGCTTATCTCTTGATAATTTAACTTACTTTATTAATATACAGCGATTCGCTATGACTGTCAACCTTTTTATGTAATCTTTTGTAGATAAGGTTTTAAGTTCGACGCATCATCACATAGACGGAAGATATGGTCCAAATCATCTTTGAACTCTGGAAGGTCGTCACAAACCATAGTGTACAATTCTTCGTCAACATTGATTTCATCCCAGAACTCAAAATCTTCCATATCAATCTTTTTAAGTTTAGATACAGCGGGAACCATTTGTACACCTGCTACAAAAGAACGGATGATATTTTCTATCTTCTTTGGTGTCATACCAGGTGTTTTTTTCTTAGGTTCTTTATCGTCACCAGCACCAAATGGATCATCCTTAGCACCAGATTCGGTTTTAGATTTCTTAGGCATTTTGATTTTTCCGCTTTTGGGATCAACTCTCAAAAGTTTTGCTACTGTTTCTGGGCGCAACTTACTTGCATTATCCTGAAGGCTTCCTAATACAGTTTGAACCATCATGTTTGTTTGTGTGCGCTTTGCCGCACGTCTATCTAGTATCTTTTCTGCTGTTTGAGTGTTCATCACTCTAGGTATGATCTTACCATCTTCGACTGATACATGAATTAGACTGTTGTAGTTTAAGATTTCTTTGAAGATAGGAAGTTTGTCTTTTGGGGCTCCATCTGGCAATTCTGCTTCATACATATCGTTTAACATCAAGTCGGTTGTTTCACTAGTGGTAACATGTACCATATTACACCATTCTTTACCTTTGTGCCAAGTTGCAGCGCGGTGTAGTGCCTGTACACAATCTGCACCAAGAGCGTTATCAGAGAACACTACACTAGTACCAATACTTGAGACACTAAAACTAGTAGTTGCCATACCAAAACTTACAAACACTACAATCTTACCTGGGTTTTTCTTGATAACATCTTTACAGAACTTTTGTGCTTCTGTTGAGGTTGTTACACCGCCCCATATTGGTTGAAACAAGTATTCCTTGTTACCAATGACTGAAAGAGTATCATTGAATGTATCAACCAATGCTTCCATACGCTTCTTGTATCCATCGTTTGATTTGCCGCCTACACAGAACTTGAAGAAGTAATGTGGTGCATTGTACACATCTGTTTTCTGAGTACCATACTTGGAACCTTTACGCAAGAACGCTTCAACAAAAGTTGCGATAGAGGTGTGGCCTTCATCGTGATTCTTTAGTGCTTCTGAAATGTTTACTAGACCTTCAGCATAATCTTGAAAGTAACTAATAGTGATAAAGTTACGTTGTACCGTATCTTCAGGTTGTAAGATTTGCATTTCCCAATATTCGATAGAAAGGTCTTTGTTCTTACCTGGCATAAAGTCAAGTTCATTTAAAATCTTTAGACCACGTTCTTTGCGTGTACCTGTCATTGGATTGACCTGAAATAGCATACCCTTTTCATAGTAGTGTTTTGCCACTTGTTTGATAATCTTACGTGACTTCTCAGTATGTGAAGAATCATCACATTCATCAATATAAAGAATGATGTTTTGGTTTAACTTATTTTCTTCATCAATCTCTCGGATCGCAGATTCAGCACGTTTAGTTAATTCACTATCATCAAGTTCTTCATCTTGTCCATTAATACTCACACATGCCATATGAGGCACAATGCCATATTTGTCATTGTCTGCTTTTGCTGATGATTGTGAAGTAAGGTTCTTGCCAATGTAAACAGGCATACAGTTGTTACGCTTTGCGTGTATTAACGAAATGATTGTCTTACCACTACGCATACAACTACCAAAGTTAATCTTTGTGTAACCTGCTAAAGTTGCTTCTGCTAGTAAGTCAAGTCCATAATGCTGTACTATACGCAATACAACTTGCTCTGTGAACTTCTTAGCAGTAAATTCTGCAAATTCTTGTTGTGCTTGTTCTAGAGAAACAAAGAAAAAGAACTCCGAAGGATTACCATTATCATTTAGTTCACGCTCATATCCTTTGTTTTCGAGGAAGTAATGAAACTCATGATCGCGGAATGTAGTGCCATCTTCTTTAATAGCAAGAGTAGAACAAACAATTTTACGGTGAAGCGATGCATTTGTTAGTGTTTCGTCATTACGTTCATCTACAAGACGTTGAGTGTCTCCGACTTTGATAAGTCGCTTGCCGACTTTAGATAGACTGTCAAATGACGGAATCTTATGCAGGTTTTCGGCAGTAGCGTAAAACGCAGTCTTTTCGACAGTTTCAAGAAAGTAAATCTTTTTTTCACCAATAAGAGGATCAACGACATTCTTAGAACGTTTTTGCAAATCTTTGATATGTTGTATTTCCTTTTTAAAAGGTTTTACGAACGGTTTCTGTTTATCTTTGCTAACTTTTACTAACATAGTTATTGGCTCCTCGCCGTTTTCTCTAACTTATACACTCTTTATACAGTGATTCGTTGTGAATGTCAAGTGATTTATATACAAAAAGTAAAAATAAATCGTGCTGCATCTTCTTCTTTTTTAAACACAAATTCGTCTTCAACTAAAGTCCATGTGTCATGTTCTATAAACTCAGACAGCCAATCAAATGCATCACTAAAAATGATATCACGTTCACTGTCGATAACCGTCCATCCTTTGTTATCTTTATATGTTTTCTTTCCTGGTAGAACAGTCTTGTGCCAATTTTCTGGAGAACTACGCATATGAGAGAAAAACTTTTTTAATTCTGGGTCTGTATTCATAATGTTCCTTTAGGTGGCGCAATATACTTCCCTCCATTTACTAATACAAATATACTACATGTAAGCTCATTTGTAAAGTAAAAACAATCAAAATTATCAAATACTTCTGATTCCCATTCTTTCAATTCAAGATTTAATTTAGCCCATTCAAATGCTTTATCACTCTGTTGCGTATCATACATCAATACACGATGCGGTATATCAATAGAAGTCATAGCTGTTTAATACATCTGGGATCCTGTTTAAGTCTTTAGTGAAATATGCACACAATGGTTTATCTCCATGTTCAAGTGGGATAGCTAGAATATGACCGTATTTTAATTTAGGGAAGAACCACTTTACATCAGCAAAAACATTGTTAACAACAATTGGTTTCCACTCCATAGTAAATCCACCAAGTGGGTTAGTTGTGATTGTGTCAAAGTTTCGTTCATTAATACTTGTAAGAGGAATAAACTCCAATTGTCCTAAGTCTCGGTCACCGATTAAGATGTTCCAATCAATCGGCATTTCGATTGTATACTCTCCGATATTTAATGAAATACTGGGTGCATTGAATGTTTCAATAAACACCAGCGGAATAAAGAAAAAATCTGGTTCTTCTTTATCTGTAACATCCATTACACAGTAACGTATATCTTCGATTTCTTCTGGTAGACTATTCATTTCGAATGTCTTATTTTCTGGTGTTAAAATTTTCATTAGTATTTCACTTTCTCAATGCTGAATGGATATTCAGCTTCTTTATAAAATTTCTTTCTTTCAGTTAGGTGTCGTTTTGCAAATTTGCATCTGCTTGTGATGTCCCAGATTTGAACAAAATCTTTGTCTTTCGCCACACGTACACCGCGACCGATAGACTGTATAACCCTAACAAAAGACTTGCCAGGCTCCAAAAGAACCAAGTTGAAAATGCGAGGGATGTTAATACCAACAGCGGCAACGCCATAAGTAGCAATAGTGATTGAATTTGTAGCTTCATTTATGTCCTTATATGCTGTTTTCCTATCATCAGATTTCATTGAGCCTTGGACGAAATCTGCTTCTGGTAACAGTTCTTGTAGTTTGTTTCCTGAATTAATACGACTTGTTAGCACAAGCGTATTTCCTGTTTTAGATACTTCTTTAATCATGTTAGCAATAAACTCTTGTCTATCACTATCTTCTAATAAAAATTTAAGTTCACTCTGATAGTTTGGATACTCCTGTGTTTCTTGTGTCTGTATGACATTCACATGACAGTTTGACAGAACACCAATGTCCTGTAGTTCTTTCGCCGCTAGACGATTAACCACTGTCCCAAGGCTTGCTTGAATAGTAGCGAATTCATGATCTGACTTGGGAATAGTACCTGTTAGTCCCCAACGTAAAGGGACATTTGCGAACACGCTTGTTAGCAAGTCCTTTAGTACATCTGCTTTTGCCTGGTGTACTTCGTCAACCATAACGCATACAACATCTTCGATAAAATCCATGATGTTGTCTTCACCCTTCTTTGTCTTTTTCAACAAACTATTGAGTGACTGCCATGTACAGATAGTGTGCGTCTTGCCAATATCTTTACGGTCGCCGAAGTACACCCCGGCATCTAATCCACAATTGATATAGTCCTCTTCTGTTTGTCGTACCAAATCCTTGTTCGGTACAATCACAATAGTTCGACCATACTTTTCTGCAAGTTTAGATAGCGTGGCAGTCATGATAGTTTTACCTGCGCCTGTCGCAATCTCTTGTAGACATTGTGGATTTTCAATAAACTTGTTTACTACGTCAACTTGATAGTCACGTAGCATAATTTCTTCACCCTCTACTGGATGACCTTCTGGCCATACAATACCCTGATCTGCCCAAAAACGATCTGATACTTTAGTGAACTCTAATGGTTCACTAGTACGATGATCATCTAAAGCAATCTCATATCCTGATTCCATAATAATAGGGATCAAGTCTTCTAGTAAATTAAGATATGTACGGCCACCGACATCACAGAAGCGAACCGTACCATCCCAACGTCCTAACTTGTACGCTGGCATGTGATACGCATGTGGTAAGAAGAACTTTAATTTATCAGAACACTTACGGCGTGTTGCTGGATCAAGTCCATCTAACTTAACGTTCACTTCATCTTTTATTACAATCGTACATTTCTTCAATTGAACATCCAATCCATCATCATCTGTGCTTCTTCTGATAGATGCTCTGGACCCCATTGTGGTTCAAATGTAACGTCAACACTGACAAGATTAACACCTTCAA